>Ga0156295_1319_pt1 | contig 12258 bp, 11 predicted proteins | sample RifCSPlowO2_12_FD_107943 | JGI IMG/M metagenome (GOLD analysis project Ga0156295, IMG submission 107943) | Nitrospinae bacterium RIFCSPLOWO2_12_FULL_45_22 | reverse complement strand
ACTATTACGTTACTGACCAACCGGATAAGTTTATCAAAATAGGTAATAGATTCTTACCCATTGACCCCAGTCAAGTCTGCCAGATAGACCTCTAAATCTCTTCCCCTTTTAAAACGGCTATAAACGTAAGTGTTTAGCCACGGAGACACAGAGTTCACAGAGAAAAGAAAAAATTAACTGTCTACTAAGGTTCAGAGATGTAGCGTGCGAGCTTGCTCGCAGTTATGAAAGCAAGCCCTCAGCCTGAGGCCTTCGGGCCGAAGACTTTCATGCTACAGTTTTTGTTGACTCTCCCTGGGCCTAGTATTAATCAAATATCTTCCTCCGTGTTCTCGGTGCCTCTGTGGCTAAACAGAATTTAAAACTTTATTTGGCTAAACAGTTACAAAACCTGTTCTAAACAGGAAATTGATTGCGGAAGACCCCGGTATGTTATAATATAGGAGAGGAAAGGTAGCTAAAATTATGTCTTTGTACATTGAAGAAAGGTAGGAAGGGATGAGGAATGACGGCCGTAGCCCGGAAGAATTACGTCCTGTAAAGATGGTCCGTAATTTTATCAAGCATGCTGAGGGCTCAGTATTAATATCTGTAGGAGATACAAGGGTTATATGTACCGCTACTATTGAAGACTCTGTCCCCCCTTTCTTGCGAGACAGCGATCAAGGGTGGGTAACAGCCGAATATGGTATGTTGCCTCGATCAGCCCAGAACCGCATACCCCGGGAGGCCACCAGGGGAAGAATTGGCGGTAGAACCCAGGAGATCCAACGCCTTATAGGGAGATCTTTAAGGTCGGTAGTAGACCTCAATGCCTTGGGATCAAGAACTATTTGGCTGGACTGCGATGTTATCCAGGCCGATGGCGGTACCAGAACCGCCTCTATTACCGGCTCATTTGTAGCTTTGCATGACGCCTTGCGTTACTTAGTCAGGATAGGCAAACTGGAGAAGATCCCTTTAGAAGATTATATAGCGGCTACCAGCGTAGGGATATTAGAGGAGAAATCCCTGCTGGATATTAATTACCAGGAGGACTCACTTTGTGAGGTAGATATGAATGTAGTGATGACTGGCAGCGGTCGTTATGTAGAAATCCAGGGTACTGCCGAAGGGAGACCCTTTAGTAGAAGAGAGATGGATGAGTTGCTAGGCCTGGCAGAAAAAGGGATTAAGGAATTGATAGAGGTGCAGAAAAAGGTCTTGGGGGGCTGAAGGAGTTTGGAGATCGTCCTCTCTACTTTTAACCCAGGTAAAATTAGAGAAATAAAGAGCTACCTAGGGGATCGGGGCCTAAAAATCTCTACCTTGCTTGATCTTCCTTATCCTATATCGCTTAAAGAAGCCCGTAACAGCTATCAGGAAAATGCTATCCATAAGGCCCAAACTGTGGCTAACATTACCGGTAAGATCACCCTGGCGGATGATTCTGGTTTAGAAGTGGATGCTTTAGGCGGGAAGCCAGGGGTAGAATCAGCAAGATTTGGAGGTGAAGGGCTGACTGATAGTCAGCGTAATCAATTGTTATTAGAATATCTGAAGGATATACCCTGGGCTCAACGGACTGCCCGTTATATTTGCCTGATAGCTATTGTAAAACCAGGACGAGAGCCCTTTCTCTGCCAGGGAGTTTGTGAAGGTTTAATTGCCTTCAAGGGCCAAGGAGATAAAGGTTTCGGTTATGACCCGATCTTCTACTTACCTGAATACAGCAAGACCATGGCAGAATTAGATCTGACTTTAAAGAATCATATCAGCCACCGGGCTAAAGCATTGACCCAGGCAAAGCAAATCCTCTTAGGCCTGGGCCTGCCTTGAGTGAAGCGAAAGGTTAAGTTTTCCTTCCCTTGTCGGGGCGTAGCGCAGTCTGGTTTAGCGCACCTGCTTTGGGAGCAGGGGGTCGGAGGTTCGAATCCTCTCGCCCCGACCAACAAGTATTTGAGCCAGCACTAAAAACCGAATATTCAGCAAGTGATGTGACTTGAATGTAACTGGTCATCCAACTATGGTAATTCCTTGCGGGGTGGGAGAAAATAATCTGCCCATTAGCATGCAGCAATCCCATTCTTTTGGTAATATAAATGTTTCCCCTATAACTGAGGCATTACTGCCAAGTTATTTGCTATTGACTATCTTAAACTATAGAGGTTATTAGAACTGTCTTTTATCTTTACATTGTCACATTAAAATTGAACCTCTCGCTTGTCACACTGAGCGAAGCGAAGGGTCTCAGCCTGTGAGGAGCGAGATTCTTCGCTTCGCTCAGAATGACAGGGCAAATGTGACAAAGTCAAGTTATTAATCATCCAAAAAAGATTCCTCGATTATTAGAAGAGGCAAAAAGATGTCTGAGACCAAGGTTTTACTAGAAGAGAATGAACTACCGACTTACTGGTATAACATCGCAGCTGACCTGCCACGATCCCTCCAACCTCCCCTTAACCCAAAAACCCGCGAGCCTCTGCATCCCGAAGCCCTGGCACCTATCTTTCCTCAGGGTCTTATCGAGCAGGAAATTAGCCAGGAACGCTGGATTCAGATTCCTGAAGAAGTGCGAGAAATTTTGAGACTGTGGCGACCTACACCCCTCTACCGGGCTTACAGGCTGGAAAGACATTTAAGTACACCAGCCAGGATCTATTATAAATATGAAGGTGTGAGTCCTACCGGAAGTCACAAACCCAATACTGCCATTGCCCAGGCATACTATAATAAAGTCGAAGGAGTAAAGCGGCTAACTACTGAGACTGGAGCAGGGCAGTGGGGAAGCGCCTTGAGTTTAGCCTGTCATCTATTCGGGCTGGAATGCCAGGTCTATATGGTCCGGATTAGTTACCAGCAGAAACCTTACCGACATACACAGATGAAGATTTGGGGAGCAAAAGTAACCCCTAGCCCCAGCCTTAATACCTGCGCTGGGCGGGAAGTACTGGAGCGTGACCCTGACTGTAATGGCAGCTTGGGGATTGCTATCGGTGAAGCTATCGAGGATGCCCTTTCACACGCTGATACCAAATATGCTCTGGGTAGCGTCCTCAATCATGTCTTGCTTCACCAGACTGTGATCGGGCTAGAAGCCCAGAAGCAATTGAAAAAGGCAGGAGACATCCCTGAGGTAGTCATCGGCTGCTGTGGTGGCGGGAGTAATTTTGCCGGGCTGGCCTTCCCTTTTCTATGCGATAAGATACATGGGAAAGAACTGAGGGCAATTGCGGTAGAACCTGAAGCATGTCCTACTTTAACCCGAGGAAAGTTCACTTATGACTTTGGCGATGCAGCACGCCAAACCCCGTTACTACCCATGTATACTCTGGGGCACGATTTTGTCCCCCCCGGAATCCATGCCGGAGGTCTGCGTTATCATGGGATGTCCCCTCTAGTTAGTCAGCTTTTGTTAGACGGCTTGATTGAAGCCCGAGCTTATGAACAGCAAGCATGTTTTGAAGCTTCTCTCATTTTTGCACGTACCGAAGGGATTATTAGCGCCCCTGAAGCCTCCCATGCTATCCGTGCGGTCATTGATGAAGCTCTCCGGGCACGAGAAGAAGGTAAGGAAAGGGTTATCCTTTTCAACCTGAGCGGCCACGGACATTTCGATATGGGAGCGTTCGAGGCCTATCTCAAAGGAGACCTGTCCAAAGAGAAAACGGACGAGTCATAGCCGCTACAGTTGGTGGAGGTATAGCAAAAATAACGATCAATGCCCTGAGGGAAGAACAAATACTCGGGCTCATTGGACATTTGTTGGAATATGAAAAAGCATTTCTAGTATTGTCAGCACCAGATGAACGAGAGCCGCATATACTGTTAAAATTCAAAAAGGATTATCCGAATACTCGATTCGATTTATTGACAATAAGCGCCGGGTGATATAAGATAAGCCCCTAACTTAATCCGGAAAAGGAGAGTACAACCCTTGTTATCGTTATTGGGAAAATATGATCCCTTGAAAGGGGAGATGGCACAGATACTGGATAAAGATGGGCGGATAGTCAACCCCGACCTGGAACCCAAGCTAAGCAATGATGATTTAAAAACCCTTTATCGGTTCATGGTATTAAGTCGAGTGGCCGATGACAAGGCATTAAAACTCCAACGCCAGGGCCGGTTCGGTACCTATGCCCCGGTACGCGGTCAGGAAGCAGCAGAGGTAGGGAGTGCCTATGCCTTACCAAGATCGGATTGGATGTTCCCTACTTTCCGGGAAATGGCTGCTATGGTGGTAAAAGGTATGCCACTGGAATCTGTCTTCTTATATTGGATGGGCAATGAATTGGGCAATGCTGCACCAGAAGGGGTCAATATCTTTCCTATCTCTATCCCGGTGGGTACCCAGCCCCTTCATGCTGTAGGAGCTGCCTGGGCAGCCAAGATCAAGGGAGATGACGTAGCTACCCTGGTATATTTTGGTGATGGTGGCACATCAGAAGGGGATTTTCATGAGGCCATGAACTTTGCCGGAGTTTTTCAGGCCCCGACGGTATTTTTCTGCCAGAATAATCAATATGCCATTTCCATACCCCGGGCACGGCAGACAGCCGCCAAGACCCTGGCCCAAAAGGCTATTGCCTATGGGTTTGCAGGGGTCCAGGTGGATGGGAACGATGTTCTGGCGGTATATGCTATTACCAAAGAGGCCATTGCTAAGGCCCATGCCGGTGGTGGCCCAACTTTTATTGAGGCGTATACTTATCGCCTTAGTCACCATACTACGTCCGATGATGCTACCCGATACCGCACTAAGGAAGAAGTAGCTTTTTGGGAAGAGCGGGACCCGATTAAGCGGTTCCAGGTATATCTGCAAGGTAAAGGCTTATGGGCTGATGACTATGAGAAGGGGCTATTGGACGAGGTGACCCAACTAGTAGATAAGGCCACCGATAAGGCTGAGAACTGGCCCGCACCCAGCCCAGAAGATGTCTTCAAATATACCTATGCCGAGATGCCCTGGACCTTAAAAGAGCAGCTAGCTAAACTTTTAGAAACACTGGGTTGATCTCTAAAAACTATTCACCGCAGAGCACACAGAGATAACAGAGAAGTGAGCTGTTAGCAGTAACTGCTAACTCCTTACTCCTCACTACATGCTTAGCATTCTCTGCGTCTTGGCGGTGAACGGTAACTTTATCAAGGGAGCAAAGAAGTATGGCCCGGTTAAATATAGTTGATGCAATAAACCTCGCCTTACACCAGGAAATGGAGCGGGATGAAAGGGTAGTAGTGCTGGGTGAGGATGTAGGCCGCAATGGTGGTGTATTTCGCGTGACCGTGGGGTTATTAGAAAAATTTGGCGAGAACCGAGTTATTGACACCCCACTGGCTGAATCAGGTATTGTCGGTACTGCAATTGGTATGGCAGTATATGGCTTAAGGCCAGTAGCGGAGTTGCAATTCATGGGGTTTCTCTATCCTGCCTTTGATCAACTTATCTCGCATGCAGCCCGTATCCGTACCCGTTCCCGGGGCCGTTTTCACTGCCCTTTAGTAGTGCGGATGCCATATGGTGGTGGGATAAAGGCACCAGAGCATCATTCAGAGAGTACCGAGGCTATCCTGGCTCATACACCGGGCCTTAAGGTAGTAATCCCTTCTACCCCTTATGATGCCAAAGGTTTGTTGATCTCAGCTATAAGAGACCCTGACCCAGTAATCTTCCTGGAACCCAAAAAGGTCTATCGGGCTATAAAAGAAGAGGTCCCGGAAGAGGAATATACCATACCTCTGGGCCAAGCCAAAATATTACGGGAAGGGGGCCATTTATCGCTATTTAGCTGGGGCGCTATGGTGCCACCTTCATTAAAAGCCGCAACCCTGGCCCAAAAAGAAGGGATCGAGGTGGAAGTTATAGATATCCGGAGCATCTATCCCTTTGATATTGATACCATTATCAATTCCGTGCAAAAAACCGGTCGGGCTATAGTAGTACATGAGGCGGCCCGGACTTGTGGGTTCGGGGCAGAGCTCGTAGCCCAGATAAATGAGAAGGCCATGCTCTATCTGCAAGCTCCCGTAGAACGGATAACCGGTTTCGATACGGTATTCCCCTTACTAAAAGCTGAGGAGTATTATTTGCCCAATGAAAACCAGATCATTAAAGAGATAAAAAAAGTTATGACGTTTTGAGGATAGTGGCTGATGATCACAGAATTTAAGTTTCCTGATGTAGGAGAAGGCATAGCTGAGGGCGAGATTATCCGCTGGCATGTAAAAGAAGGGGAGCTGGTGAAGGCAGACCAGACCATGGTCGAAGTAGAGACCGATAAGGCTAATGTAGAGATACCCTCCCCCCGCAACGGTGTAGTATTAAAACTCCTGGCGAGAGAAGGGGAGATAATCAACGTAGGTCAGGTAATTATAATCATAGGTGATAAGGGTGATCGGCTGGAGCCTGTCCTGGCTAAAGAGGAGATCGAGGAAGAAAAGCCTGTTTCAGTCGGGGTAGTAGGGGTATTAGAAGAAGCCCCGGACGAAGAGGAGGCAAAGGAGGAAGAAAAGGCAGAGAAAAGGGTACTGGCTATCCCTTCAGTACGGGCCCTGGCAAAGAAATTAGGGATAGAAATAACCCAAATCAAAGGTACTGGTCCCCTGGGTAGGGTTACAGAGAAGGATGTACGAAAATTTGCTGAGACCATAAAAAAACCTAAAGAAGAATTAGTGCCCGAGGTGGCGCCTGAGAAGGATTTTTATGGCCCGGTCGAAGCGGTACCCCTGAGGGGAATGAGGCGTACCATCGCAAAAAAAATGGTAAAATCCATCTATACGGCACCCCATGTAGCGATGATGGATGAAGCCAATGTAACAGAACTGGTAAGGATAAGAGAGAAGGTCAAAGAAGCCGCTGCCAGAAAAGGGGTGAATCTTACCTACTTATCCTTCATCATAAAGGCCACTGTCGCAGCTCTAAAGGAATATCCCTATATAAATGCCAGCCTGGACGACGAAAAGGAGATTATTAACCTGAAAAAATATTATAATGTCGGTATAGCCGTTGATACTCCAGAGGGACTCATAGTACCAGTTATAAAAGCAGCGGATCAGAAGGGACTGTTGGAACTGGCCCGCATATTGCAAGAATTAAAAGTAAAGGCCCGTTCCCGCAAGATAGACCTGATAGACCTTAAGGGCGGGAGCTTTACCATATCTGACTATGGGGCCTTAGGCGGGATCTATGGTACCCCCATTATCAACTATCCTGAGGTAGCTATACTGGGGGTAGGTAAGATTCAGGATAAGTTAGCTATGAAAGAGGGAGAGATAGTTACCCAAAAGATCATGGCCCTTTCCCTCTCCTTTGATCATCGGGTAGTGGATGGTGGTCAGGCTGCTGGCTTCCTTAATGCCGTTATCCAACACCTGGAAGCACCAGAGCTAATCTTATTAGAATAGTATCCTTTTTGGATGCACACCCAATTCTTGGGTACCCGACGCTGATTTTCAGGATTTAACTTATTGTCATTGGTCATTAGTCAATGATCAATGACCAAGGGCTTAATATTGTCTGCGTTAATCTGTGAAAATCTGTATCCTAATTAATTTAAAAGTCATGACATTAACAAGTAGCGAGGAGGGGTGAATATGATGAAAAAATCTGCTGGTGTTATATTAGTTTTATCTCTGCTAATAGGACTATTTCTGATAACCTCATCATGCAAAGGGAAGAAAGAAAAGCCCGCTGTAGTAGCAGGGCCGCTGCCCGAGACGGCTTATTTTGTCGAGTTCATGGAGAGTCAAATTCCTGCTACCCTTAAACCGGGAGAGTCCAGGAAAGTACCTGTTACTATTAAAAACTTAGGAGATACATCATGGCCCCATTTGCCTGGACCAGAAGGGGGTTACGAAGTTAATCTGGCGTATCATTGGTTAGATGATAAAGGCAATGTAATAATATGGGACGGAGATAGGACCAGTATGCCTTTTGACCTGCTTCCCGGGGCCCAGGTAACTTTAGAAGCAAATGTCAGGGCCCCTGAAAAACCCGGAAAGTACAAAATTCAATTCCAGATGGTGCAGGAGAAGGTGGCCTGGTTTGGTGATGACAAAGGGGCCGATACTTTAACGGCAGATGTGGAAATAAAAGGGCTTATGCCAACAAAGCCTGTCTCGGAAAAGAAGGTGGAGAAGCAAAAGACCTCTGGCCTTACTGAGAAAGCAAAAAAACAGACCCGTGGGGCCAAGGCGAAAGTAAAGAAAAAGGCTACTCCCAAAAAGAAATCCCAGACAAAAAAGGCCACGACGCCTAATAAATGACCCGGGTTTGCCTTTGTCTAGGTTCGGTTTAGCCACCAATAGCAGACATAGGGCTGCGTGATATTTGCGGTTGATCCAGGTTAAAGCAACGTCCCTGGGGCTTTTGCCTTATAGCATCTCTGATAAAGCTCAATATTTCCTCTTCAGAAGCTCCCTCCCTTATAAGGGCCTTCACATCATACTCTCTGTCGGCCAGGAGGCAGGTGCGTAAATATCCATCTGCCGTTAAACGGACCCGGTTGCAGCGTTGGCATATATTCTCTGTCAAAGAAGTAATAAAGCCAATAGTTCCTGGGGAGCCTTTAATCTGGTAATACTCTGCCGGGCCACCACCTTTTATTCTGGTGTCGGTGATGGGATTTATAGGAATTTCCCTGGTTATCCTGGCTCTGATCTCTTTTCCCGGGATAAATTTTTCTGGGCTCCAGATACCCTCTTTTCCCAGAGGCATAAATTCTATAAATCGGATCTCCAGGGGCTTAGCCGAGGCAAAACGTACAAAATCTATCAGCTCATCATCATTTATTCCCCTGATAACCACGGTATTTAGTTTTATTGGGGAGAACCCAAGATCCAGCGCAGCGTCTATACCCGCCAGTACTTCATGAATATTACCGCCCCGGGTAATCTCATAATATTTTTGTGGGTTAAGCGAGTCAAGGCTGATGTTTATCCTTTTCAGCCCAGCCCCTTTTAAAGCCCGGGCGTACCTGGCCAGCAAGGTTCCGTTAGTAGTAAGGGCCAGGTCTGCTACCCCTTTTATCTGGCTTATAGCCCCTATCAGTTCTACCAGGCCTTTCCTAATTAAGGGCTCTCCACCGGTTATCCGGAAGCGAGATAAGCCCAGCTTAACAAAGAGTTCCACAATCGTAAGGGTCTCTTCGTAGCTCAGCAACTGGTGTCGGGGTTTTGGTTCTATACCATTGGCCGGCATACAGTATAGGCAACGGTAATTACACCGATCCGTGATAGATATCCTTAAATAGTCTATTTGGCGCTCAAAAGAATCACTAAGCATAGGATAAGGGAAATTAAAAGGGTGTGGCTATTCTTTGTCATAACTCCTATATAATATAATTTGTAGTGGTCGAGCTTGCTCGACATTCCTAGTAGCACCCAAAGGGTACCCGGCTCTGCCACTACAGGGTTAATTGGTTTCTGACCGAAAATAGCCACACCCAAATTAAAAATAGCTCATGCTGGTCTTTTTTAGCTCCCTTATGCTGAATAAGAGGCGATATTCCTTTATTCCTGTCTTATGCGATATAGCCTCCGCCACTTTCTGGCATTGCTCCTTGTCTCGCCCATGAATCATGGTAAAAAGATTGTAAGGCCATTGCGGGGTGGTGGGACGTTCATAGCAATGAGAGACTTCAGTAAAAGAGGACATGATCATCCCTACCCTTTCTACCTGATCAGGAGGGACTTGCCAGACCCCCATAGCATTGGCCTTAAAGCCAGCTTCCTGATGGTAAAGGACTGCCCCGATGCGCCGCAAATAACCCCTGGCTAAAAAAGAGGCAATCCTTCCTAACACTTCTTCCTCAGTCATGGCCAGGGCATCGGCTATTTCTTTATAAGGGGCCTCCTTTAAAGGGAGGTCTCCTTGTAACCATTGGATAATAGCTTTATCTCGATCGTCTAACAAAGATAGTTTCCCTTAAAGAGAAAATTCTACATTCAGTTTAAAGACCCTCTGGGTGGGCAAATTAAGATGATCGGGAACATCAGTCTTTCTAAGAATTTCCTGTAGGTTTTTTTCTAATTCTGCCGGTGAAGGGGCAGTCAGGGTAAACCAGATATTATATTCATGTTCCCTCAGGTAATTATGCGTTACGCCCGGGTAGCCATTAATGATGGTGGCTACCTGATCTATCTTATCTGGTGGGGCTTTGAGGGCAATTAATGTGCTGGAAAAACCCAGGCTCTTGGAATCAAAAATACCACCTAAACGTCTTATGATCTTGGCTCTCCGCAATTCCTTTATCCGCTCCAGGACCCATTGTTCATCCCGCTCCCGGGCCTCTCCCAGGGCCTTAAAGGGGTGAGAAACCAGAGGTAATCCTGACTGGAGTTGATTTAATAACTCTTTATCCACTGAATCCACTTTTTGCCCCCTAAGATGAATATGCCAATATTTATATGGAAATATGGCCCGTTGTCAAGGAGAATCTCCCTGGGAAACTCCAGAAACAGCTATTGACAGATAGTTTAAACCCTGCTAAAAATGGCGACATAACACCCACTCATCCATTTTATCTCTAATAATCCTCCATTTCCTTCCCGTACCAGTATAACTAGTTTCCATCCATAAATGGCCCTTTTCCACAATCTCTGCGTCAATCTGCGGGATTATTTGTGCGACGTACTAAACGACTCCGCATAATCCCTTGATTTCCTTGACCTTGCGGAAAATTCCTCATTTCTGGATTGGAAACTAATTAGTGCCACGATTTCATTTCTGGATGGGCACTAACTACTTCTGGTCAGATATGAAGGATGCCTTATGTTTTATCTCCTTTTCTGGCCCGGAAGAGAAGTCTGATGGGAGTACCCCGGAAACCGTGGGCCTCCCTTAATTGGTTTTGTAAATAGCGTTGATAAGGGGCTTGAATACCCTGGGGGTAATTAACAAAGCAGAGAAAGGATGGGGGCCGGGTCATAATTTGGGTTATATAGTAAAACTTTATTGGCTTCTGACGGTACAGGGGTGGGGTATGCCTTTGTACTGCTTCTTGAAGAAAGTCATTTAGTTTAGGAGTAGGGAGCTCTTTGCTATACTCTTTGAATACTTGTTTTAATAGAGGGAACAGGCGATTTAACCCCTGGCCCGTTTTAGTAGAAAGGAAAAATATCGAGGCATAATCCAGATAAGGCATCTTTTCTCTAATCCGCCGGTTAAATAAAGCCCTATTATAATCATTATCCTCTATCAGGTCACATTTATTGACCCCAATGATAATGGCCCGACCGGCTTCCTGTACATAGCTGGCTATCCGGGCATCCTGCTCCGTAACCCCTTCCTCGGCACCTAGGAGAAGTAGACCAATATCGGAGCGCTTTATCCGTTTTAAGGCCATCAGCATACTTACCCTGTCAACTTTATCACTTACCCTCCCTTTTTTCCTGATCCCGGCTGTATCAGTAAGAACATATTTACTGCCCTTTATTTCCAGGATGGTGTCTACAGCATCTCTAGTGGTGCCAGGTACTTGATGGACAATAACCCTCTCTTCTCCTAATAGCCTGTTTATCAGGGAAGACTTACCCACATTAGGCCGCCCAATAACGGCTATCCGCATAGTGGGTTCTGATTCATCCTCGGGAGCATTAGGAGCTAGTAACCTTTCTACGCGGTCTAATAATTCAGAAACACCAATATTATGCTCGGCAGAAATGGGGATAGGGTCTCCCAGGCCTAAGGGATAAAAGTCATAGACCCTATTATAGTGTTGAGGGGCATCAACCTTATTAATAGCCAATATTATCGGTTTATCTGCCTTCCTGAGGAGGGAAGCCATCTGACTATCCAGGAGGGTTAATCCCTCTTTAGCATCCCCTAAAAAGATAATTATATCTGCTTTTTTAATAGCCTGGTTTAGCTGGAGCTGGATCTGGGCAGTAAGGTCATCTGCCGGTACCGTTTCATAACCACCGGTATCGGCAATGATAAAACTTTTATCGCGCCAGTGGGCCTTAGCTTCCTGTCTATCCCGGGTAACACCGGCAGTATGATTAACAATGGCATCACGGCGGTGAACAATACGATTATAGAGGGTGGACTTACCTACATTGGGCCGTCCTACAATGACAACGGTAGGTTTCCTTTCTGGCATAGTAAGCGTTCACCCGAACAACTCTTCTCTGTCACGAAAACACGAAGACATTAAGAAAGCGTAAAATGCAAAGCTGAGGAATAATTTACCTTAGTGCTTCATTTCATAAATACAGTTACGTATTATGCCTATTTTTTGCCTTCTTTTTTATTAGGAAGCCAAGAGGCCAGGAAAT
>Ga0156295_1296_pt1 | contig 12308 bp, 10 predicted proteins | sample RifCSPlowO2_12_FD_107943 | JGI IMG/M metagenome (GOLD analysis project Ga0156295, IMG submission 107943) | Nitrospinae bacterium RIFCSPLOWO2_12_FULL_45_22 | reverse complement strand
TAGACTTAAGCCCTCATAGGGATCAATGACTCTCCTGGGATAAGGTTGGGTGAAGGGGGAGGTGGACAGAGAAGACCGTCCCCTTGGGATAATAATCCCTCACGGTTATGTAGCCATGATGGTCTTCTACTATGCGATTTACAATGGCTAAACCCAGGCCGGTACCCCCTTTTTTAGTAGAAAAATAAGGGAGGAAGAGCTTATCTCTATCTTCCGGGAGTATGCCACTCCCTTCATCGGCTACCTCTATTTGGACAAAGCCCGCTTTCTTCATAAGGCAGGTAGTAATATATATCTTGCCTTGGCCATTCATGGCCTTGATAGCGTTTTCTATCAGGTTAATTAATAATCGTTTGATCTGGTCACGATCAAGCTCTAAGGTATTTATCTGAGGGTCGTAGGTGGGTATTATTTCAATATCTTTATGTGATACCCGGTAGAGGGCAATAACCTCATCTGTGACCTTATGGAGGTCCTCCGGTTTAGGCTGGGACTCAGGCATCCGGGCAAAGCGAGAGAATTCATCCACCAACCCCCTTATGTCATCTACCTGATTAATAATGGTATCTACACACTCATCAAAGGTCTCATCCAGGTCAGGGGCCTGAGTCACATATTTCTTCTTAAGTCGCTGGGCGGATAGCTGGATAGGGGTGAGGGGGTTTTTGATTTCATGGGCAATGCCTTTGGCTATTTCTCGCCAGGCCGCGACCCTCTGGGCCTTTATCAATTCTGTCAGGTCCTCGAGCACCAATACCATGCCTAAGGGATTATAACTATCATCTTTCATCGTCGAGGCATGGATGATTAAGGTGAGGGGTTTTTGGCCGATCACTAGCTTAACTTGTTCTTCCAGATTCTCATAGTCATCTATGATGGCCTTATTGATGAGGCTCAATATGGGGTAATATTGTTCTGCCCCAAGGACTTCCTGGTAAGGTCTACCCCGGTGGGTATCAGCATCTAGCTCCAGTAGTCTCTCAGCCGATTTATTAATAGTAGTTATTCTTCCTTCTTTATCTAGCGAGATCACACCGGCTGCTACATTCTTCAGGACTGTTTCAATATAGTTCCTCCGCTGATCCAGCTCGATATTTTTTTGCCTCAACCCTTCGTTGGCCTGGGCAATCTGTACCTGGCTATCCTTCAGCTCTTTGGTCATCTGGTTAAAAGAGTTCACCAGGATACCTATCTCGTCCTTGGCTTCAACGTCTATATTGAACTCCAGATCTCCCCGGGCTATATAGCGTGTGGCCTCGGCCAGTTTCTGGATAGGTACCGTGATCCCTTTAGCCAGATAAAAACCGAACCAGGTGGCAGAAAAGATAATCAGGAGGGTAATAAGGAAAAAGGTAATAATGTAGCTGGACTTAATAGGGCCTTTCAAGAACTTTAACCCCCTATATTCATCAAAGGTCTTGGTGATCTCTGAGACCTTGGCAGCGATATCCTTGGGGATGTAATGGGTAACTGCTACGGCTCCTACCGGCGTGGGGATCGTATCTTGCCGAATAGGGGCAAATCCCCGGACCGTTACCCCTTCCTTGATAGTCTTAACCCTGGTATTAGTATCTCCTGCCAGACTCCGTCTCACATAACGATAGGTGTCCCTAATGAGGAGTTTATCTTTGTGTACCTGAAGAGTAGGGTGGATACTATAGGCCAGCATTTCCTGGTCTTTATCGAAGATCTGCAGGGCATCCAGGGAATAATCGGTCCTGAACTTATCGAGGGCCTTTTGCACTGAGGCCATATTTTTCGCTTTTATTAAGCCTCTATTAGGGGAATAGCCTACCAATCCCTGGTTAGTGAGGTACTGAGCGAACCGCTTAGCGGCGAGCTGGGCATCTTCAGAGAGGTTATTATAATAGAAATCTACCACTTCCTGGGCATTTTCCAGGGACTTCTCTACCTGCTCATTGAACCAATTATCTATGCTGTTAGTGATGAGACCGCTGGCCACCACAAAGAGCAGGATAGCTGGGATCAAGGAAAAGCCTACAAAGGCTGCTACCAATTTAGTCTTAAACTGGGCCCCTATAGTCTGGGATTTACGCTCAAAATAGAGCTTTACGATATTGCGGAAAACAAAAAATATCAGGAGCATAAGGAGAATAATATTTATGTTGAAGAGGGAGAAGACCAGGATATTGCTGGCTATAGGAGAAGGGCTCCTGACGCCTTTTATATAAGTTTGAATTATAGTAAGGATAATCACCAGGAGGACTAAACCCACAATAGCCCTTCGGATTCTTCTTCTCCTGATTCTAGCCATATCTACCATTACTTATCTCTACCTTCCTCTAAAATATTTTTTAATTCCTCCAGCTTATTCAAGGCCTCTAGTGGTGTCAGCGAGTCTATATTGATCTCCTGGAGTTTTTTCCTGATCAGGTCTGGCTGGTCATCAAAGAGATGCAATTGCCAGGGTTGGCCTGGGGTATGCTTTATCAAATTCTTCCGGCAGGATTTACGGTTATTGTTCTCCATCTGATGTAACACCTCTTTAGCCCGGCCCAGTACCCCGGCAGGGATACCGGCTAAACGGGCTACCTGGATGCCATAACTCCGGTCAGTAGCCCCTTCTACAATCTTACGTAAAAAGATAACCTTATCGCTCCATTCTCTGACCGCTACATTATAATTTTTTATTCGAGGGAAGAGCTGAGCCAGGGCAGTAAGCTCGTGGTAATGGGTAGCGAATAGGGTCTTAGCGCCGATTACCTGGTGGATATGTTCGGTAATAGACCAGGCCAGGCTCAGCCCGTCATAAGTACTGGTCCCCCGGCCTACCTCATCCAGGATGATTAAGCTTTTTGCCGTAGCATTATGGATGATATTGGCCGTCTCATTCATCTCTACCATAAAGGTACTCTGACCCCGGGCCAGAAAGTCCTGGGCGCCTATCCGGGTAAAAACCCGGTCTACTATGCCTATCCGTGCCTCGTTAGCTGGCACAAAGCTACCCACCTGAGCTAATAATACTATCAGCGCTACCTGGCGCAAATAGGTAGATTTGCCCGCCATATTTGGTCCGGTAATAAGTATGATCTGGTGGTCAGCATTATGCAAGTAGGTATCATTAGGGATAAATTTCTCTCCCAGGGTTAAGCCCTCAAGGAGGGGGTGGCGGCCTTCAGTTATCTGGATGGTGTCGCCCTGATCTACCACGGGCCGGGTATAGTTTTTGTCATGGGCTACCTGGGCCAGGGAGGCTAAAGTGTCCAGCACCGCTATCTTCTGGGCCATAGCCTGGATTTGCTGGGTCTTCCCGGCTATCTGTTCCCTTAGTTGTTGAAAAAGCTTCTCTTCTAACTGGAGGAGCTTCTCCTCTGCCCCCAGTATCTTGTCTTCCCACTCCTTCAACTCCGGCGTAATAAACCGCTCAGCATTGACCAGGGTTTGGCGTCGGATATAGTAGTCCGGCACCTGCGTTAGATACCTCTTGGTCACCTCGATATAGTAGCCAAATACCTTATTGTATCCCACCTTAAGGGAGTTGATCCTGGTTCGTTGTCGCTCCTGTTCTTCCAGCCCTATGATCCAGTCTTTACCATGCTGGCTTATACTCCGCAACTGATCCAGCTCAGCGCTAAAGCCCGCCTTGATTATCCCCCCCTCATGCCAATTAAGGGGCGCATCATCTTCAATAGCCTTCTCTATCAGCTCTTTCACCTCAGAAAGATTATCCCAATCGTTCAGCAGCTCATTAATCATAGGGTCAGTACCGGGCCTGTCTGCCATGCTGGCACAGGCAGGCTGGAGGAGCTGCTCTAGTTGTGGCAGGAGGCTGAGGGAGTTTTTTAAGGCCAGGAGGTCCCTGGGGTTAGTGGCGTTTAAGGCGATCTTGCTGGCTAACCGCTCCAGGTCATGTATCCCTCTGAGGAGCTCCCTTAATTGCTTCCGGGTGATAAGGTCATGATAAAAGGTATTTACCGCCGAGAGGCGTTTCTCTATGGTAGCCAGGTCTTTTAGGGGATGGAGGAGCCAATTTTTTAGCTTCCGGCCACCCATAGCCGTTACTGTCTGGTCCAGCACGGCCAATAATGACCCTTCCGGATGGAGCGGGTCTAAAGAGGTGATCAGCTCCAGATTCCGCTGGGTAGCCTGATCCATCACCATATAATCACTGGTATTGTAATAGGTTACCTTATTTATATGCTTCAGGCTCTCGCCCTGGGTTTTTCGTAAGTAGTGGATCAAGGCCCCACCAGCCCTTATCGCGGCGGGTAGCCCCTCGCAACCAAACCCCTCCAATGAACTGGTCTGGAATTGATCTAACAAGGTCTGGTAGGCCAGGTCATAGTCAAAGCTCCATTCTTCTTGATCTTCTACTAAGAAGGTGGGTTCCTGGCGCAAAAAAGCGTAAAAGGGGTCTTGGTCTTCTAAGCCGGGTGGGATCAATATCTCTTTGGGGGCGAACCGGTAGAATTCATCCTTGAAGCGCTCCAGGGTTTTAGGGCCTGATAGCTCGGTGAGAAAGAATTCCCCGGTAGTATGGTCCAGCAGGGCCAGGCCCAGTCTTTCCTTGCCCGGATAAATAGCGGCTAGATAATTGTTTTCCTTGGCCTTGAGCACGCCGGTATCAAGGATAGTCCCCGGGGTGATGATCCTTACTACCTCACGCTTCACCAGCCCTTTAGCCTCCCGGGGGTCTTCTACCTGCTCACAGATAGCTACTTTATGCCCCGCTTCTATTAATTTTGCTATATAACCATCCGCAGCATGATAGGGCACACCACACATCGGGATCGGGTTTTCAGCATTCTTTTGTCGGGAGGTCAGGGCAATCTCCAGGATGCGGGAGGCAATCCGGGCGTCTTCATAAAACATCTCATAAAAATCCCCCATGCGGAAAAAGAGGATAGCATCCTTCAACTTTTCCTTAGCTGCATAGTATTGCCGCATCATCGGGGTTTGGTCAGACATTACTGCCTCCCTCCTTAGCGGGGCCAGGTTATTACGTCATTAGGTTATTACGTTATTAGATGACCCAATGCCCTAATTACCTGGTCTAGCCGGGTAGGTTGGGCTGGGTAGTAGAGAGCTGGTGTTCCAGTCTTTTTATTTCCTGGTTGAGCCTCTTATTATCGCGGCGTAGCCGGTGCTGGGCGACCAGTTCATAGGCCCAGATAACCAGGCAACCAACCATCATAGCTGCCGCCATTACTATAAATAGGGGTAAGCATATACTACCCGGCCCATAATTTACCACCACATCCTGGCTATTCAAGGAAAAGAAACTCCCCAGCAGCACCAATACCGCCAGATACAGGATAAATTTAACCGACCTCATCCTCTGACCCTTTCTTATCAATTCATTCTTCTTATTTAAGACCACTGACTTTGTTAAATCGTCTTCTCCTCTCAAGGAGAAAAGCTATCTTTTGTCTTGCCAGTAATTCCAATCCTTCTTTATCCGAATTAGGGTTTGCTTCCCACATTTTACAGGGAGTATCGTATTCTCGAAGAGAATCTTCTATACTCAATTCTGAGAGGCGCCTTTTCTTTTCTGCCCTGACCAGTTCATTAGCCCGCCTATGACCTTCAATAAAACCTAATACTACATCCTTTTCTATCATCATTACTACTCTTAAACCCCCTCTCTGCCCCTCTCAACGAAGGCATGATATAGTCTTTCTATTAATCCCCTTTTCATTAGCGAAAGATTTCTTCTAGCCGGAATACAAGTTGTATAGCCTCTGGCCAGCCAGCCTCTACAAATATATTCAATAGGCTTACCAGATGGGCTACATCTTGCTCATGTTGTAGAATTTCTTTATAGTCCGCCAGGCAGGTCTCTACCAACTTGACTACTTCTTGAATAGCAAGGGAATCCAGAGTGTATCCATAAGCAGCCGAGGCTTTGCACAGTTCATCGGCAAGAGCAATAACCCCTGAAGGACCATAGGGCAAGACCCCATTCAATAGCTGCATAAGATAATGCGCAGTTCGCGCTGGGAGGAATCCCCCAGGAGAAAACCCGATCTTGATGACCTGTTTTATCAATGGACGAATCTCGTGATAATATTGTGCCCGCTGTCTATCATCCAACGGTATTTTATTTTGCTTACTTGAATCAGTCCTGACATCAGCAGTGAAATAGAGCCTGGTGGCAACCTGATCTACGATTTCATAGAGTTCTTTAGCTGCCTTTTGTCGTTCCTCTGGCCAGCTATCACCAAACTTTTCTTGTAGTTCTAAGAATCCCTTTTCTGAACTGGATAACGCCCGGGACATGACTTCTCGGGCTCGTTTCCTTACACTATCAGGATCTTCCTTCCAGCTCTTGGCAATTCCACACAATAGATAATTACTGGCTGTTAGAACCGCATATACCAATTCCGAGGCGCCTTTTATGGGATCAGATTCATATTGCTTCAGAATCTTATTTGCTCGGCTATTATCTTGGGCAATAAATAAACCTGCAATCGCGGAGAGACAGGGGTCAACCAAGGAAATACCTTTTCTCTTTGCCGAAGGTTGTCTCTTACATATTATTTCTAATACATCCAGTACCCTTTCAGGTTGTACACTGGCTGCATCCCTTAGTGCTTCGGCAAGACCGGTTAGGACGCCATTAGTTGGCTCACGCTCTGCTATGCGAAGAGCTATTTCCCACAGCTTTTCCGGGGCCGTATAATAAAGTTTCAATATATTAATCACAATGTGAAACCGAACCGCCGGAACCTGATCCTGTGAGAGCTTTTCTACTAAATTAAGGTTCTCTTCAGTTGCAAACTCTTCTCGACTGACAAGGTGCATGATTCCTTGGGCGGCTTCGATGCGGGGCGCTGGAGACCAGGAGGGAGAGTCAAAGGTTGCGTGGTATTTTGGATTAAATTCCGGTGAACGATCCTGTCCAGCAAGATAAAATACTTTCTGGGCTAGTTTCAAGGCTTCATGATCATATGGGAGATCATGGGTGCGGGCTATGGTCTCACAAGCCCCTGCCAGGTGTTTTAATGCCGATTCCCGAACCGGTTCATCCATATCTTTGGCACTGCTGGCTAAATAGTCATTTAGCTTCACCAGTTGCGGAAGGACTTGTTCACAGGCTTCTATCGAAGGTATTTTGTTAAGATGTTGGTCTTCGAACTCCCTGGCGGGGTTGGAAAACTCGATTAACTTTTTATTTGCAGGGGTAGTGAGATCCGCCCCTTCCTCCATTAGCCAATCAGATTCCGTAGATTTTTTACTTGAGAATTCAAATATTGGACTATGAGACCGATTTTCTGGAATCCCTTCCCCGCTCTCCCTATGCGCACTAAGTATTCTACGTGATTCCTCACATGTCAATAACCCTTCTGGGATACAGGAAATTAACGTTAGATAAAGCCTTTCCAAGCCTTTCTGATTCATAGGTGCCTGGGTAGCATTTGGTAGGAAGAGCAATGATTTCTCAATTTGCCGACGCTGCTCTGCTTCGAGATACTCAAAGCCAACCTTTAATAATTCTCCCACTTCATAATTAGTCTCAGGCCAAACCAGTATAGGTTCGGCAGTGAGAAGAGGATAGATATCCTGGATAAAAAAGGAAGGATGCTTAATAGCGAGTTTCAGGATATGTCTCCAGATGACCGCAACCTCATTTTCTTTCACGATTTCATTCAGAATATTGGTAAGCAATTCTTTCGCCTTACCATTGTTTGACCTAGCCAGGTCTTCTAAAAAGATGTCTAAATGGGATAGCATTTTTTTATAGTAATAGTGATCAATTAAATCACCCTGATCCCATACATAGCTAGGATCAGGTAAATAACGGGCGGTTTTATCATTAAAAGGAAACGGGGAGGGTTCCAAATCTTTAGGAACAGCAGAAGAATATCTGAATACATGTTCCCGCTTGGTAGCGGCATTTACTGCCCAGACCATCGCCCGGGTGGCCGGCATAGGGTGCGTCTTTAGAAATTTGGGAAATTCTTCCTCCAATATGTAGTAACACATCTGATAGTCTTGCCGACGGGTGCTTGTCAGGCCTACAACACCGGAGCTCAATATGGTTTTCTCCGCTGAAGTTTCTTCATATTCGAAGACAGCCTTATAAATATCTGCTACAAAGTCCGGATCATAGGGCCAGAGGTGCGCAATTTCATGCGTAAGCCGATAAATCTCTTGGGTAGGAGTTGCAGGCTGTCTGATCCGCTCAAGAATATTCTGCAATAACTTCCGTGACTCCACCGAATTTTCACCAAAGGTTTTACATACCAGAGGGACTACCCAGACACCTATCATCCGGGTAAGGTTTCTAATTTGAGCCTCATTTAAACCCTTGGGTGGACCCCAGGTCCATTCAAGGGTTTTTCTGCACGTCACTGCTATTTTATGCTGCTCAGGATGCTTCCATTGATCCCAAATATCTACCATCGAATTTAGTAACCGGACATATTCATTGATAAATCCAATAGAAAGGTGTTCCCGCAGGCGATAAAAAAACTCTACCCAAGACAAATTCTTTTGTGGCTCCGGTGCACCTTTTAATGATTGCAAACATTGGAGGACTCGCTGTACCGCTTTCGCTCCCTCTTTGATCAAATCTTTGTCTTCTTTTAATCTATCAATTAAAGGCTGGAGATCATCGGCATCGCTCACTTCGGCTGGGATGGTTAAGGCCGGGAGAACTCTAATATGCTCCCCTATCTCCCCCTTTTCATCAAACATAAAGTGCCAGAAGGTTTTCCAGAAGAGATCCCGTTCATCATACCAGAGGCGGGCAAAGTAGTAAGTAATGCTTGGCCTTAAAAAAATGGGCCTGCTTATTTCCTCTATCAGAAATTGAAGGGACTCTTTCGGCTCTTCTGGAATAAGGAGCCTCGAAACCGCATAATCAAAAAGCATATTATGGGCAAAAGCCAGCCTTTCTCCTGATACTGTAACTTCTTTTAGCACTTGCTCACTCAGCAAGGCATTAAACGCTCCGGTTAAACCTGGCTGTTGATACACATCCGATCGAGACACAGAAAGGGAGTGGCTATCCACCATGGCCTTAGCTGCATTGACCAACAGCATCCTTCTGTCCTCTGCGTCCGGCTTCTTATTTATCCGCTCATGCCAATACAAACCAAGTAGTTGTACCTCAGACTGAATAGAAGAGATCTGATTAACATTAACCCCTTCCTCGATGAGTTCATTTGCTAACCAAAGGTAAAAAGGGTTCCGTAATATTTGTCGTAATTGCGGAGTAGCTTTGTCATAAAAAGGCCGCAAGCGAGGTTCCTGGCGGATGGCATCCCGAATCTCTTCCTCGGTTAAGAGGGGAACCCATAGGTGACGGTAACGAATGTCCGGGCATCGAAATTCTTCAGTAGTATCCATTGAGCCACTGGGAAAAAGGGAAAGGAGTTCCCGGGAACGTCTGGCATCATAAATCCGTATACTGGCAACCACCGACCAATCAGGACATTGAGTCTGAACTTGATGGATCAGATCTCGGAAAGCTCTTTGCCTCGGTTCGCTGCGGGCTGCATCCAAGGCATCAACTATAAGAGCTCCATGTTCACCTTTGCTAAGGCTATTTAACACAGTATCCAATTCATTATTGATATTCAGGGCAGTTTTAAAATCATTCATTGAGGAAATCTCTAGTTCATCGGCTTTAAGGAGCAATGTGATTTTTTTCTGCTCATATCTTTGGACCACAAGCTCATTTAAAATCCATGATTTTCCGATACCTGGTTCCCCAATGACTAAAAGGTGCCCAATATCGGACATTCTATTTAGTTCGTTTAAAAGTTTCTTACGTTCTAACCGGATCATTTTGATTTACCACTCTTTATTTGATCATATGCTTTTGTAGTATACTCCTGAAGCCGTCTTACATCCTCATCAATTGAATCATGCTTGGGCTCAATTACATCCATCAATGATGTCTTAAGACCAAATTCGCCGAGTATTTTTATTACCAATTTATCTAGCTCGTCATGTTTTCCTTCAATAATGTCATAAAATATCGGTTCTACACCAAATTTATCGTTAAGGTAATTGCGTCGAATTATACGATCTTTGTTTGGCTCAATCCCTACTAGTGCAAAGTGCCGTGAATCACCTCCCCCAAAATCTCCTCGAACCTGCCGGAATGCTGAAAGAAGATCAAAATCTTGAAAGCTAAATCCGACAAATACTACTTGCCTTGTTGCCGCTATAAGCCATAGACATTTTATAGCAAGATTGCCTTCATGGTAACGATTCGTATAATCCCTTTCGGTGAGAACAATTGAATCCTGAGAATCATATCGACCATGAACGTAAAAAATTTGTATGGTATCTTTATACAATGGATCATTCATCCGCCGGATAAAGTCGCACAATTTTTCTTTTTCATTCCAACAGAATCTTTCAACCGGTTTGGATTTTCGCAACCCAGAAAAAGCATCCTCTAATACTGAGTCATAGTTTGATGTAATGATATGTTGGAAGGAAAGGCTCATCAAATTTATATGGAAAGCATTATGCCGATTATTCTTAGGTTCAAAGGTTTTTTTGATAAAGGGGTAAAAGTTTTCGCCGAGTCTTTCTTTTAATTTATAAGCATGCCAGAGGGTATCTCCAGCTTCTCTGTGGAAAGACCCGTTAAATGTAGGATCTTTTGTTCGAATTTCTCCCTCCATCAACGAAAGTAGTTCATCCCAATCGGGATAACCCACCCTTTTAGAGCTACCCGAACCGACAAAGGCCAGGGCTCGGCCAGTTTTAAGAAGTTCTATCAACCTGCTAAGCGCTCTCTCATTATTTTCTCGGTCTATATTTTCTTGGTCTATTGGCATTTCCAAATGCTCTGTTCTCTACCCTAAATATCCTATCCATTCGGGTCAGCCGAAATCAAGCTAAGGCTACTGTACATTGTAGCCACTGCTCTTCAGATACTCAACGACCACTTTTATAAATTTTTCAGCTTCCTCAAGTATTTCTCTGGCTTCGTTTTCTGCCATAACAAAAGTAAACTCATATTCACCAACCTGTCTCTTCTGGAAGGCCCGGGTAAGGGACTTAGCGAAAGATTTGTGGGGAAGATCCCGGTCTTTACAAAATGCCTTCCAAATGCAGAAATAACACCTTTATGGCTCGAGTAGGATAACCCTTTAGTAAGTAGCAAAGCCTCGGTGGAATAAAACATGGCATAGTAGGCACGGGATACAGCAGATTCATAATCTCCGTCTGCTAAAAGGAGATTACCAGATTTGATATATCTGCGAGCCCGGGCAAGCAGGTTTTCAATCTCACTCATATCCTCACACCCTCCGCTCTAACACGTAAAAGCAGAGGACTCTTTGTAATGGGCAAGTCATTTAAGGATATTGGGTAGACAGAGATAAGTTCATCATATTTAAGGTTCAGGTCCGTTATTACATCAAGCATACGGTCTATTTCTTGCCCTGGGACTATCTTCCCTTCAAGAACAACCACAACATCAATATCCGAGTCCTTATTCGCTTTTCCACGGGCATAAGAACCATAAAGAATCAACTCTCTAAACCTCTCCCCATATAGGTTGCTTAATTTCTTCTTTAGTTTCTTAAGGATCTGATCTAATTTTTTATCAACATTCATTTTCATATATCTTTTGTATCCTATCCTCAGTTACCTTGTTCTTTATCAAGATCTATCCTCAGGCAGGAGTCCCATGCTTCCTCTGTTCCTTATACTGCCAATATGCCTCAACCCATTGCCGAAAATCAATGGCTTCCGAGGTAATTCTCAAAAGAAAATCCAGATATAGATTACGGTTTTTAATGATAATGGGAATCCCTCTTAGGGCACTGTCGGCGATGGTTGGCGCAGCCCGGTTAAGGATCAGGAGGTCCACTTCCCTTCCTACAATCCTCTCGATGTCTAACCAGATATGGTCTTCACTATCATATTGAAAGTCTGTTTTTTCCCATTCCAGGCTATGGCCTTTGGGTTGGAAATAGATAGCGATATCAATATCTGAGTCAATACCTCGCTGGCCCTTCGCCCACGAGCCAAAAAGGAAAGCCAGTACCACCTCATCTCTTTTCCCAAAGTAGTCTTTAAGCATTTTTGCGAGCTCACCCAGCTCCATCTAAAGAACCTCCCTCAGCAAAAGCTAACCGCTCATCCATGCCTGCCTGTGCCGGAATCACGGTACAGGCAGGGTAGTGGCAGAGCTTGCTCTGCAAATAAAGTCGAGCAAGCTCGACCACTACAAATTTATTACATAGCCTTTATGACAAAAAATAGCCACAGCTAAATCATAAGTAAGAAAAGGCTCAATATAAGATAGCGCTCCAATACCCCCACCTATTGCATAGTCATCAATTAAATTCTTCTCCCTCAACTCATTTATAACT
>Ga0156295_1295_pt1 | contig 12354 bp, 9 predicted proteins | sample RifCSPlowO2_12_FD_107943 | JGI IMG/M metagenome (GOLD analysis project Ga0156295, IMG submission 107943) | Nitrospinae bacterium RIFCSPLOWO2_12_FULL_45_22 | reverse complement strand
TAAAGCTATCTTTAGCTAATGCCCTCTCCTTACCGTTTATGACAGAAACGGCCAATGCTATTATAATAGCCTTTGGCCTGCGTAATCTTGCTGACCCAGCCCGGGGCTTGATCGAGATGTACCGCGTGATGCAACCGGGGGGCTATTTAGTTATTTTGGAGTTTAGTAACCCGGAAAATTATTTATTCAAGAGGCTTTACTACCTCTATTTCTTGAAGGTCTTACCCTGGCTGGGTGGGGTAGTATCAAAGAATCGCAAAGCCTACCACTATCTACCGGAATCTGTCCTAGCTTTTCCCTATGGAGAGGCTTTAAAGGAAAAACTGGAAGAGGGTGGATTCCAGGGGGTAACTTATTATCCATTAACCGGTGGTATTGCTGCGGTTTATACCGCAAAAAAAATCTGAGGAGGTGGGCTAGGTTATGAAATGCCCCAAGTGCGGTTATGTTAGTTTTAATTATCTGGATAAGTGTAAAGAGTGCGGTAAGGATTTAGTCCTGTTTAAAAAGGAAAAACATATCTGGGGGATTAAACCCGGGAATCTAAAGCTCCACTCCCTACCTTCAGAGGATTCACCCTTTGAATCCATGGGCCTATCTGCCGAGGAAGAAATGATTTCAGCCATAGTAACAGAGGCAGCATATGACCCCAGCCCAGTATTAGAAGAACTATTACCAGAAGAAGCCAGTCAGATGGAAACTATTGAGTTACCCCAGATGGAAGAGCTTGAAGAACCAATAGAACCCGTGGATGCTGCGGAAGAGATAAGGGAATACGCAGCCTTGCTGCCAGGTGATCAGGACGAAATAGTCTTAGAAGAGGAACCTGCTAAGCTTGATTTCCTATTTCCGGCAGAAGAGGGAGAGGATAAGGATATAGAGACCATTGCTATTGAAGTTTCCGCTGAACCGGACGAAGAGTCTGCTCCATTGCTCTTATTAGACGGAGAGAAACAGGATATTCATCTGGATTTAGAGGGAGGGGAGGAAGATCCCCCTATCCTACAATTAGAAGAGCTAGATGAGGCCCTAGAAGAGCTTATCATTCTACTGGAAGAAGAGGAAAAAGAACAACCCGAGGAGGGAATTTTCCTGGGTCTTGAAGATAGTACGGATGATCTGGAATTATCGTTGGATGAAGATGAAGAGGAGGAGACAAAGTGAAAAAAAAATACTTACTGGCCCCCGGCCCCACACCACTATTTCCTGACGCTGTCCTGGAGATGGGCAAACCTATTATCCATCACCGTGCCCCGGAATTCGCTGCTATTTTAGCTCAGGTGCGAGAGGATTTGAAATACCTGTTCCAGACTAAAAACGATGTCTTAGTTCTCTGCTCATCTGGCACGGGAGGGATGGAAGGCACCGTCTGCAACCTCTTCTCCCCGGGTGATAAAGCCCTGGTAGTCAGGGGAGGGAAATTTGGCGAGAGATGGGCCGAGCTCTGTCAGGTGTATGGTTTAGAGACTATTAATATAGATGTAGAATGGGGCAAGGCCATAGAACCCCGCCTGATTGCCGAGGCGCTAAAGAGATCCCCGGATATAAAAGGGGTATTTGTCCAGGCCAGTGAATCTTCTACCGGTGTCAGGCATGATGTGCAGGCCCTGGGTGAGATCGTCAGGCCATACGAAAATACTATCCTGATAGTAGATGCTATATCAGCCTTAGGGGTCTTCCCTATCCTACCCGACCAATGGGGCCTGGATGTAGTCGTAGCTGGCTCCCAGAAAGCCCTCATGCTGCCTCCCGGCTTGGCCATGGTAAACCTGAGCGAGAAGGCCTGGCGATTTGCAGAAACTTCTACCTGTCCAAGATACTATTTTGACTTACGCAAAGAGCGAAAGGCCCTGGCTAAAAACCAAAGCGCCTATACCCCGGCGGTATCACTTATCATAGGGCTTAAAGAAGTCCTGGAAGAGATAAAAAGGGAGGGGTTAGAGAAGGTCCTTGCTCACCATGCCCGGCTGGCCCGCGCTACCCGGACGGCTATGGAAGCCCTGGGCCTGGAACTATATGCTAAAGACTCTCCTAGCGATGCAGTAACAGCCGTAAAAGTACCACCTGGGATTGATGGCGCTGCTATTCCTAAGATGATGCGGGAGCAATTTGGCATCACTATTGCTGGCGGGCAGGATCGGGCTAAAGGGAAGATATTCAGGATTGCCCATTTAGGCTATGTAGACATCTTTGATATTACTACCGGTATAGCTGCCTTAGAAATGGTGTTAAAAAAGCTTGGTTACGAAGTTACCTTTGGTAAAGGTGTAGGAGCGGCCATAGAGGTCTATTATAACAGTGGAGGGCAGGGATGAAAATTTTAGTTAGCGATAAATTATCCGCTAAGGGTCTGGAGATCCTGCAAAAGGAAAGGGCCGGTCTGGAGGTTGCTGTAAAGACGGGTTTAACACCAGCAGAATTGGTCAAGGAGATGCCACCATACCAGGGCCTGATTGTTCGGAGCAGTACCAAAGTCACAGCCGAGATAATAGCGGCGGCCGATAATCTCAAGATTATTGGTAGGGCCGGGATAGGGGTGGATAATATTAATCTAGAGGCAGCCACCATGCGGGGTATTATCGTTATGAATGCCCCGGAAGGGAATGCTATTACCACCGCAGAACATACTATCTCTCTCATGCTGGCCTTATCCAGGAAGATACCTCAAGCCACCAGCTCTATTAAGGGCAAGAAATGGGAAAAGGGTAAGTTCATGGGGGTAGAGGTCTTTAACAAAACCCTGGGTATAATAGGTCTAGGGCGTATTGGTAGGTTAGTAGCACAAAGGGCCCAGGGGTTAGGCATGGTCACTATTGCTTATGATCCTTATATATCTTCCGATATGGCCCAGAGCTTAGGGGCACCCCTGGTAGGGTTTGATGAACTCCTGGCCCGTTCTGATTATATTACTGTCCATACCCCCAAGACTAATGAAACAGCTTATCTGTTGGGGAAAAAAGAGTTTGAAAAGATGAAGAAAGGGGTAAGGATAATCAATTGTGCCCGGGGAGGTATCATAGACGAGAAGGCCCTCTATGAGGCTATGGTATCAGGAAAAGTAGCGGGCGCTGCCCTGGATGTCTTTGAGCAAGAACCGCCCGGCGATAACCCCCTTATAGAGCTTGATGCCGTCATTTGTACCCCCCATTTAGGGGCTGCTACCGAAGAGGCCCAGGACAATGTTGCGATAGAAATAGCCCAGCAGATGATCAGCTTTTTTAAGCATGGGGAGGTTAAAAATGCGGTGAACCTCCCTTCTATGAATGCTGAGCTCTATGCCCGTATGGGACCCTATATAACCCTGGCAGAGAAATTGGGGGGCCTGGAGGCCCAGTTATTGGAGGGGGGCCTTAAAGAGGTTAAGATAAATTATTACGGTGAGATAGCAGAGCTAGAGACTCGTTACCTGACCGCTTCTCTCCTGAAAGGACTGCTGGAGCATTTTATAAAAGAGCGAATAAATCTAGTTAATTCTGCCATAATAGCTAAAGAGCGGGGTATTAAGGTAACAGAGACTATCCTCAGCCAAACGGAAAATTATTCCAGCCTGATTCGCCTGGAGGCAATTACCGATAAAGAGACCGGGTCAGTAGCAGGCACTTTATACGGCCGGCGGGATGCCCGTCTAGTAGAGATAAATAACATTCCATTAGAAGCCATCCTGTCAGGGCACATGCTGGTATTTTACAATCAGGATATGCCTGGAGTAATAGGAAAGATTGGCACTATCCTGGGGAATAATAAGATAAATATTGCCGGTATGAACCTGGGCCGAAAGACTATCGGTGGTATGGCTACTGCCCTGGTAAGTGTTGATGCTGAGATACCAGAGTCAGTACTGGCCGAGATCAGGGCCTGGCCTATTATCCTTTATGCCAAAAAGATCAAACTCTAATCCATAATTACGGTGACGTATTTGAGAGAAAGTGCTTATGATAAGGAAACCAGGAATACAGGAGAGGCAAAAAATAGGCATAATACGTAACTGTGTTTATGAAATGAAGCACTAAGGGAAACCTCTTGAATGTCAGATAGAAGAGTGGAAAGAAAAATAATTGGGGTCTGAGGCCGCAGAGAATTGTCGGAGAATAAAGGTTTAGTCTGTTAAGCCTGTTCTTTAAATTTTTCTGCGCAAGTTGGGCTGCAGAAATAGTGCTCTTGTCCAGCTATGTGCCTCTTTATGGCGCTAGATTTAGGGATATAGACCTGGCAGTGAGGGTCTTTTACCATCTCATCATCTATCTGTCTCAGCCCATTATTTTGGGAGAAATGCTTTGTTTTGCTGCCCCTGGTGAAACCCTTCCACATCTGATAAAGGGCTAAGATTAGAAATATAAAGATCAGATTCCGGATCATTTTCTTTTCATTTCCAGGGGAAGGACTTCGTTCATACTGCCCATGCGATACCCTTCCAGGTCCAGGGTTATATAATTGAAACCTAATTCCTTCAGCTTAGCCACCACTTCTGTAGCAAGGTTGTATTGCAAAAACTTCCCCAGGTCTTTTTTGTCTACCTCAATCCGGGCAATACCATCATGATGCCTGACCCGTAACTGCTTGAACCCTTTAGCCCTCAAAAACTCCTCTGCCCGGTCAACCCGGCGGAGCTTTTCCTGACTGATCTTTTCGCCATAGGGAAACCGGGAGGCCAGGCAGGCAAAAGAAGGCTTTTCCCAGGTAGGGAGCCCCAGTGCATAAGAATATTCTCGGATCTCTTTTTTGGTTAAACCAGCCTCTTTCAAGGGGCTACGAACACCCAGCTCTCTGGCGGCCAACATACCGGGGCGATGGTCTCCCAAATCATCACAGTTGGAGCCATCAGCAATAAAATCTATCCCTTCTTGAACCGCTAATTCCTTGAGCTTTTCAAAAAGCTCTTTCTTACAATAGTAGCATCGGTTGGGGGGATTATCCTGAAAACCCGGGATCTCTAACTCTTCTGAGGTTATAATCAGGTGCCTTATGCCTATGAGCTGGGCGATTTTTTTAGCTTCTTCTAGCTCGGCCTGGGGGTAGGTTTCAGAGCGAGCAGTCACGGCCAGGATATTATCCCCCAGGACCTCTTTACCTACCCGGAGTAGAAAGCTGCTATCCACTCCGCCAGAAAAGGCTACCATCACCCGGCCCATATCCCTAAGGATATTCTTTAGGTCATCCAGCTTGCTCATTCCTTGCCCTTATTTTAGCTTTTTGATGAAGTCCTCGGCAGCTTTTATAGCATCCTTAACAACCGCCACATCCTTTAAGAGCCCCTGATAGTAACCAGCAATATGCAATAAGTCATAAAGTTTATCAAATTCTCGTATCTGTTTACCATCATGTATCAGGGCGTATTTTCGGAACATTTCCATGTAAGCCTCAAAGGATTTAGGCAATTTCTTCCTCTCAACACCCTTTTCCAGTAAATAGTCGTCAATGGCCTTAAGCACAGCAAGATAAGCCGTGCCACATGCCTCCCGCACCGGCTTAACATCGGTATAGGTATTATCCTCTACTGGTGCAGACTTTAACCTCTCCCTGGCATTCTTTAAGTATCTTAATGCCTCTTTCATATCATCATTCCTTTGCCAAGATACTGGCAATGCTGTGCGCTGCCCTCTTCCCATCCCTGATAGCGGTTGATATATTCCCTTTCTCTACTAAGTCGCCCCCGGCAAATACACCGTCGAGGGAAGTAGCCATAGTTTCCGGCTCCACTATCACATGGCCCTCAGGGGTGAGGTTTAAGCCCGGGAGTACCAGGTCTGGTAGCGAGCCTATGGCATGGACCACATAATCGGCCCGGAGGATAAATTCACTACCTGGGATAGGGTTATCCTGCTGGGTCTGGCTATCGTATTCCGTTCGGATGACCAAGATATACTTCAAGTTTCCTGCATCATCCCCTATGAACCGGATAGGCCGGCAGAGGTGCAAGAACTTCACCCCTTCTCTTTGGGCAGCCCAGGTTTCCTTAAGTAAGGCCCGGGGGTGCGCCCGCCAATGAATTATAATAGGTTCCGCTCCTAATCGCAACAAAAACCGGCTGGTATCCATAGCAGTATTGCCACTATCAGTAATTATTACCCGCTTAGCAGAGAACCGGTCTAGTAAATAATCCAATCCTTGCTGATGATAGAGGGTGAAGAGATCCACCGAAGTTATCACCTGGGGTAATCCTTCTCCTGGGATATTTAGTCGCAATGGCTTAATCAGACCCGTGGCAAGGAATATGGCCCGGTACCCCTCTCTTAGCAATTCTTTAAGGCCCTTATCCTTTTCAATAACGATATTAGTAAATACCTCTATGCCTTGGGATTCTAGTTCTTCCTCTATTCCTTCAAAGACTTGTTGGGGCTGGAACCGGAAAGGTGGTATTTCATGGCGGGGTATGCCGCCTATCTTATCTTTCCTCTCGTATATATGCGCCTGATAGCCCATTCGGGCCAGGGCAAATGCAGCCGCTAAGCCCGCAGGACCAGAACCAACAATGGCAATCTTAGGTGTGAGGGGTGAGGAGTAAGCAGTAAGGAGTGAAGAGCCCGCGGGCTCTGTACTGCTCACTGCTAACGGCTCACGGCTCACTTTTGTGAGGATGGTCTTCAATACTTCCTGGATAGCTACTCCGTGGTTTAGCCCTAGAAGGGTGGCTAAGAGGCAATGGGCCTCACAGTAGTTCTCCTGGGTTTGGCAGAGATATTCGGTCATGCCAGCTAAAGGATGTCTCTGTCTGAGGCAATCAATTGGTTCTTTAAATTCTCCTTTAGAAATTTTTTCCAGGAGCTGTTTTATCGGGATATTATCCGGGCAGGCCCGCTGGCAGGGTGGCTCAGGGCATTGCAAGCAGCGCTGAGCTTCTACCAGGGCCTGGGGCAAAGAGTAAGAGATTTTATTATAGCTGAAGTTACCTAGTAATGTGGCACCGTTAGACGGTGCGGCTACATAAGGGCGGGGAGGGAGGCAGTGGGACGGGATGGCCAGCATTTTTCTGATTTGCTCTCCCAGGGGGGTATCAGACGTCGCTATTTCTATCAGCTTCTTCAGGTCTATGTTTTGATTAGCCGGGATATTCAGGGCAAAGAGGTGATGGATGAGTCGGATACGCAAATCGTATCTATCTATCGTAATTTTTTCACCCTCCCGCTCTATTAGAAGAGGCAGATGATACAGTCCGGTCTGCTGGATAAAAGAAAGAACCTCTTCCGGCACCCACTGGGCCAGTTCTGTTATGGGCTTACCTTCTTTTATCCAGTCTCGAATATAAGTAGAGGTGATAAAGGCATAGCGGGACGGGATGTTAAAGGGTATTATCCGGTCTCCCTGCCTGTGCCGGCACGGTAGACAGGTGAACCTTTTATTTTCTTTTCGAGTAAGCCACTCTTCTATCTCTTTCTCCCCTTTATCATAGCGATTAGCAACCAGAAACCGGCTCTGGCTGAATAAGTCATCTAGGGCCCGCTCTCTATCAGCATAATACTTATTATCTAAGACCCTTGCTATGGTATCGTAGCCCACAATAAAATTGAACCCGAGCGATTCTGGATAGATACGCTTTAGGGCCTGGAGCTTATGGAGGAATAAGCCGTGACTGGCCAATCCTATCCTGTAGTAGGGGAAGGGAGTAATGAAGAGTTGGAGCATCAATAACCGGTCTTCTAAAGAAGCGCCAAATATGTCCTTATCAATGTTTTTGATGTCCAGGATCAGGATTATCTCTTCCAGGCTAAAGATTTTTCTGGCCTCTTCTATCACGGCAACATGGGCTAGGGTTAAAGGGTTGAAAGAAGCCGGGAAAATACCTATTTGACCAGTGGGGCTTTTTAGGGGTATTCGCCTGGCATTGGGTAAGATATAGATCAAAGGGTCTTTATCAGATGCCTCAGCAACCTTAAGGACTGCTTCCCGCAACGCAGCGAGGGTTGCGAAATTATAAATCTCCTGGCTGAGAGTCTCTTTTTTAACTGCTTCCATATTGTATTATTTTACCGCAGAGGCGCAGAGGCGCAGAGAAGACCCGTAAGGCGTGAGAGCGTTAGGCGCAAGGAGATGCCCCCTCACACCTTACTCCTTACGATCCGTAAGAAGACTCTGCGTCTCAGCGTCTGCGGTGAAGGCCTACCGTGGCTAAACAGTTACCCTTTTTTTAGCTTGCGCCACAGGGTCGTTCGGCCTATACCTAATTCCCTGGCAGCCCGGGCCTTATTGCCTCGGGTTTCCTGAAGGGCTTGGTGGAGTTGTTCTTCGGTGAGGCGGGGTCGTTTTCGGGCACCGAAAACTATCTTTGCCCCGAGGATTTCCTGGGGGAGATGTTCAGGGAGGATCAAGGGGACACGGCACTTGACAAAGGCATGTTCTATAACATTCTCTAATTCCCGAACATTACCAGGCCAGGAATAATCTAATAGGAGCTTCAGGGCTTCCTCGGAGATACTTTCGATCTTTTTGCCGGTTTGCCCCTTAAATTGTCTTATAAAATGTTCTACCAGGAGCGGTATGTCCTCCCTGCGCTCGCGCAAAGGTGGCAAGTGGATAGGGATGACGTAGAGGCGATAAAAGAGGTCTTCCCGAAATTTTCCCTCTCGCATTAATCTTTTTAGATCATGGTTTGTAGCCGCTATAACTCTCACATCCACCTTGATACTCTTAGTGTCCCCTACCCGTTCGATCTCCTTTTCCTGTAGTACCCGCAATAGCTTCACCTGGATAGCCGGACTTATATCGCCGATCTCATCCAGAAATGCAGTGCCGCCCTGGGCTAGCTCAAACCTGCCTATTTTATCCCGAATAGCCCCAGTGAAAGCCCCTCTCACATGGCCGAACAACTCGCTTTCCAATAGGCTTTCTGCCAGGGTGGAACAATTGACCCTAACAAAGGGTTTATTAGTCCGCGGTCCTTGATAGTGAATAGCCTGGGCTACTAGCTCTTTACCAGTACCACTTTCACCCTGGATTAGTACCGTAGCATCGCTATCGGCGATATCTTCAATCAAATTATAAACCTCTTGCATCTGGTGGTTCTTCCCGATCAGTTTATGGAATTGAAACCGCTCCTTTAATTGCCTCTTCAAGGAGACTAGCTCGGTCATGTCGCGAAAAATGGCCACTACTCCCCACGGTTTTTTCTCTTTATCATGTAGAATGGCGGTATTAAGGATAATAGTCCGGGGGCGGCCGTTCTTATCCATTATCTGAAGTTCTTGGTCCTTTATCCACCGGCTGGCCTTAGCAGCTTGATGGAGGATGCAATGGGTACCGCAAAGGGGCCCAGCGAATATATCCGGACACCTTTTACCTATGGCTTCTGCCCGGTTAAAGCCCGTTATCTTTTCTGCCGCGGTATTGAAGCTGGTGATCAGCATCTGCTGGTCATGGGTAAAGATACCGTCAGAGACAAAATCAAAGATAAGGTCCAGGTTATCCTTCTCTATCAATATAGATTCTATTAATGCCTGTTCTTCAACCATAGTCATCGGTAGGCCCTATTCAGGGCTTTTTGGCCAATATCGGCTCGATAGTAGGCGCCGTCCCAGAAGATCTTCTTAACCCCTTCATAGGCCCTTTCTATTGCCTGGGCTATATCTCCTCCTAAGGAGGTCACGCCCAGTACCCGGCCACCATTAGTAAATATTTTCCCTTCCTTCGTTATAGTACCGGCATGAAATATCTCAATATCTTCCAGGGCTTCTGCGGTCTCAATTCCGGTGATCTCTTTACCTTTTTCATAAGGGCCAGGATAGCCTTGCGCAGCCATCACCACGCAAACCGAGGCCTGCGGTTTCCAATGGATCTGACAATCCTTCAATTGGCCGGTAATAGTTGCCTTGAGGAGCGGTACCAAATCAGACTCCAGCCGTAGCATAAGGGGCTGGGTCTCTGGGTCGCCAAAACGGGCATTATATTCCAGGACCTTAGGCCCTTCCTGGTCAATCATCAGACCAATATAGAGCACCCCCTGGTATGACCGGCCTAGTTGGGCCATAGTTTTGATAGTGGGCTCAGCTATCTCTTCTACTATCCGGTCAAACATGGCAGGGGTGACCACCGGGGCCGGCGAATAGGCCCCCATACCACCAGTATTGGGCCCTTGGTCGCCGTCAAAGATCTGCTTGTGATCTTGTGAGGTAGCTAACGGAAGAATATCCTCGCCATCAGTAAGGCAGAGGAAAGATACCTCTTCTCCCCAGAGCCTCTCTTCTATAACTAATCTATTCCCGGCATCGGCAAATATCTTGTCTACCATCAATGATTTGGCCGCAGCTATAGCCTCTGCCTTACTAGAACAGACTATAACCCCCTTACCACCCGCCAGGCCATCGGCCTTGACTACTAAGGCCTGCTCGGCCTGCTCTATATATTCGATCGCTTCATTAAAGGTATTTATTACCTTATAGGGGGCAGTGGGAATCCTGCCGGTAGTCATTACTTCTTTGGCAAAGACCTTACTGCTCTCTAGCTCGGTGGTCTTTCTATTAGGGCCAAAGACTTTTAAGCCCACCTCCTGGAACTCATCTACTATCCCCATAGCCAGGGGCAGTTCTGGCCCAACCACGGTCAGGTCTATTCCTTCTTTTAGGGCAAATTCTTTCAGCGTTTCCAGGTTGGTCGCTTTTAAGGGTATATTTTGCCCTAATAATGCCGTGCCAGCATTACCCGGGGCACAATAAACTCTAGTAACCAGGGGGCTCCGGGCTATTTTCCAGGCCAGGGCATGCTCTCGCCCCCCCTCGCCAATTACCATAACTTTCATCTTTATTTACACCTCATTATCCAGCTTCTCTAAACCAGCCGCAAAGATTGATTCACCCGAGTTTTCCTTCTCTCTATTATACATGTACAGTTGTTTTTTCCTCTATGAGGGTAATAGGTCTATTTTTATCAACTTTTTGGGAACCATTTTTGCAAAATATTTCTAAAGCTTCTAAATGATTCATCCTGACATCTATGTAAGCTGACCCTTTGACCAATTTCCCTATAGATAGATGATGAACGGGGAATTCTTTTTAGTTTCAAGGAGCTCTCTACTGCTTCCTTAGGTCGTTTTGGTTTAGAAGAATTTTGTTCCCAGAATCCTTGCTCATTAAGCCACTTCTTTAAGTCCAGATAATTATCCCATCCAAGTGCTGCTGCCGTATATGGAGATTCCGTCCAAACCCAGATCTCAAGTTCTGGATCAAAAACGATAACCTCCACTCTATCTGGCCAGCCATTAGATTCAACATCCTTTTTTACTGTATTGGCTATATTGTTAGGTAGAGTTTGTTCCTGCCCACTCCCTTCTCGGTCAAGGAAAACAAGGGCATACGAATAATGATTCGAAAATGCTCTTAAAAAATTAGCCGCATTATGATAAACTCCAGCGTCATGTAAAGGATGGACAAATATATCATAAAAAATGTCCTTGATATTCAACGATTCATAGCGTGAAAGTAGGCTATCAATTCCAAACCGTACATTCTTATCGGGCACCAAAACGATCAGATCTTTCATTGCAATACCCCGGCTGCATGGAGTGTAGCAAGGTCAACCTCTCTTCTCCAGTCCTTAAGCTTTGGATGTTCTTCTCCCCCTATTATATCTACCGCTCCAGAAGTGGTCTTTGAAAAACATAGAATATCTTTCGGCTGTGCCAGGCGCAATATTGCTGGTGAATGAGTTGCCAAAAAAATTTGGTTTTCATAGACTGATGAAAGGGATTGATATATACTTTCGATAGCAAGAGGATGCAATCCATTCTCAGGCTCTTCAATCATGTATATCCGATTCTTTTCCGGTAGATAAGCAATAATCGTTTGAGCAAGAAGGCGAAGAGTACCATCAGAGATAACCCAGGAAGGCAGCTTTAAACCATTGTTGTATCTAATATTAAGATATAAGAAACGGTCTTCAGGCCTTTCTTTTATTTGTACTTCTTCGATTTCTGGTAAGGCAGTCTGTATGTGTTGTATCCAGCGGGCAAAGGAATCAGGTTGTTCTTTCTTCAAGTATTGAATTACCTTTGGAAGATTGGAACCGTCTGACTGAAAAACTACTGGTAAATCCGGCCTGCAGGCCCAGCGCATTACACTGCTGTTGAGCTGGAGAAACTGAATACCTTCCATAAAAATATTTTTAGTCCAAAGAGCGACTGGAAACCGATCTTCATCCTCTGGTATTCGGGCAAGAGAGGCCTTAAAGGGCCCAAATTTATAAGTTATATTCCAGTCAGTAGTTTCGGATCTAAAATAATCATTACCCTGGGCAATCTTGGATACTATCTTTCTCCACCTCGCAGGAGTGTGCTTCCGGGAAAGGACCAAACACTGCGGTTCTTCTGGCTCTCTAGGGAAAAGAGTCATTTGTCTCAAACTTTTGCTAGAAAATTTTTGGGAACTTGTA
>Ga0156295_1066_pt1 | contig 12429 bp, 12 predicted proteins | sample RifCSPlowO2_12_FD_107943 | JGI IMG/M metagenome (GOLD analysis project Ga0156295, IMG submission 107943) | Nitrospinae bacterium RIFCSPLOWO2_12_FULL_45_22 | reverse complement strand
TTATTTCATAACAATTCCGATGTCCACTTTCATTTGCCTAACATTTTTCCAATATAGCCTATTAGAGCTAGCATGAACGCAACCGATCCCATAGATTACCCCATATAAAGATCAAAGAGGGTTCTCTCACTTGATTAAATTTCTCTTTGTGAGAACTCTGACACTCACGGTTTCGCTACCCGGAGTTGCCCTATCTAAAACCTTCCTAACTGCCTATCCATTATCTATCATTATCTTTGAAAAGGAGTTGTATTGTGATATTATGATAAAAATAGAAGGCAAAGGGATTTATGAAAATAGAGTATGATCCAGTTCATGACTTGCTTAATATAGAAATTCTACCGGATGTGGAGATTGATGATTCGTTAGAAGTAGATGGAATAATCATTGACTATGCTAAAGATAAACGAATTGTGGATATTGAAATCCTTGATGCCAGTAAAAGGACAACAAAAGATCCCACCCAGATTATTAATCTGGCCATCTATCGTGAATCAGCTCAGCCGGTATAATTTTAGTAACCGTTCACCCGGCTAATCTTTATCAGCCACTAAGACACAAGGGCACCAAGGAAATGTAAAACGCAAAGCTAAAAGTGCAAAGCTGAGGAATAATTACCTTAATTTTAGACTTTGCATTTTAAGTTTTGAGCTTCTTGGTGACTTAGTGCCTTGGTGGCTGAACGGTTACTAATTTTAATATTGAAATGGGGGATAATAAATTTTAGGTGGTAAGGTTAGCTATGAGGAAAAGAATCTTTTATTTCCTGGTAATTATTATCCTGATTGCCCTTGGCCCGAGCATCTGGGCCCAGGAGAAAAAGGCTCAGGAGCCTATCCAGTTGCCAGAGGTAGTAATAATTGGTGAGGATACTACTGTCCTAAAAGAGGAGAAAGAAAAGCTACAGCCCCAGGAGATATGGTATGGCCTGGAGAAAGAAAGACCCGATATAAGGCAGGAACTGGCATTCCTGGAGACTACACCCATAGTTAAGGATATTCCGCAGGAGAAGCGCCCCGGCTGGTTCTATCGTAATGCTGTAACTGCCTCTATTATGAAGCTGCTGGTACAGGAAAAGGCCTATTATAAGATCGGGTTGCATAAGTTCCAGAAAGAGGATTTTACTGGGGCGATAAAGAATTGGGAGACTTTGCTGCGTAAATATCGCCAGGGGAGATACCGGGGTGAAGCCCTCTACTGGTTGGGTGAGGCGTATAGCAACCGAAAAGAGCCGGCTCAGGCCCTGAAGGCTTATGAAGAATTGATAAGAGACCATCCTGAGCATCGCTATATCCCTTATGCCTATCTTTCTTCAGGTTGGACATATCTAGAAAAAAAGGATTATTTGCAGGCAGAGAAGGCATATGCCCTCGTGATTAAGCATGCCTCCTCGGTTAATAACTCGGCCCTGGTTTCGTCGGGCTACTATTTGCGTGGAGGTGCCCTTTATACCTTAGATAAATTTAGTGAGGCCAGTCAGGCATTTAAAGAGCTGAGAGAAAAATTACCTACCAGTCCCTTAGTGGACAGTGCGTTGTTCTGGCAGGCGGAATGTCTCTATTATGCCCGGGATTATCCTAATGCCCTGAGGCGGTATGAAGAATATTGGCAAAAATATCCGTCAAGCCCTTTAGCAGAGCGGGCCCTATATGGGATTGGCTGGTCTCAGGTTAATATAAAGGACTTTGCTAAGGCATTAGCAAGCTGGGAGGAGCTAGAAAAGCACTTCCCCCAGAGTGGCTTCCAGGGCTCGGTATTGATAGGCAAGATGCGGGCTTACCTGGGACTAAAGAATCTGCCTAAAGCTACCGCCCTCCTGTCAACCTACCAGACTCAACACCCTCATCAGGACCCCTGGCTGGATAAGGCTATATTCGAAGTCGGGGCTTATCAGATAGAGCAAAAAGATTTCCCTGAGGCTATCCGGGTATTCGGTCAGTTGTTGAAGGATTATCCGGATAGTTCCCTGAAGCCCCTGGTCTTATTCTTGTTAGGCGAAGGTCATTACCAGATCAAAGAGTATCATAAGGCGATAGAGTATTATCGCCAGTCAGAAAAGTTTCTAGCTACCGGCGTTAAGCCGCTACAGCTTGATCAGAAGGCCCTGTTACGTATAGGCTTATCCTATTATCAAGCCGGCGAATATCAACTGGCTGCCCAAGCCCTGGAAGGTTTCTTACAACTATTCCCGGACTCACCTTTTATAGATGAGGCCAATTTCTGGCTGGCCGAATCCCGCTTCCAGCAAGAGGAGTTTAGCCGAGCCCTGCAGGCCTATGGGGCTATCTCGCCTGAAGGACAGAAGGCCGATTATGCCTTATATGGCAAGGCCTGGGTCTTGTACCGCACTGAGAAATGGCAACAAGCCGCCCCCTTGTTCCAGCAATTGATAGATAAATATCCTAACAGTACCTTGCTGCCTGAGGCCCTTTTCCGGCTGGGTGAGTGCTATTTTAATCTTAAAGAATATGATCGGGCCTATACCCATTTCCAGAGATTTTTACAGCAATTTCCGCAGAGTAGTCTACAGGAGGGAGCCCTTTTTCAACTAGGGTGGATCAGCTATAAAAGAGAGGATTATCCTGAAGCCAGGAGGGCCTTTGAGGGGCTATTAGCCAAGTCACCTCCGGGCGAATGGAGTGATGATGCCCAGTACTGGTATGGGATGTCTTATTTTCTGCAAAAGAATTACCCGGTGGCGCGGAATGAGTTGAAAAAGGTGGTTATAAACTATCCCAAAAGCCCTTATGCCTTCCGGGCCTCGATGGCTATAGGCGATTCTTATTATAACGAAAAGGATTATACGCAGGCATTAAAGACCTATCAGGAGATCATAAATAGCTATCCTTCTGATCCTCAGATAGCGGAACCGGAATATGCTATTATCCAGACCGTCCTGCAACAAGGCCAGAAAAAAGGGTTTTTTGACTTGAGCCAGAAATTCCTCACCCGTTATTCTCATCATCTCTTCAGTATGACCCTGAGGTATCAGATGGGCGAACAGCAATTAGCCGAAGGCGATACCGCTGGAGCCAGGAAGATGTATCAAGCTATCATAGAAGTATTTCCCCAGAACCCGGAAGCTGATAAGGCCTTTTTCCAGATAGGCGAATTGGATTTTCAGGCAAAAGACTATGCCTCGGCTCTACGCTCCTATCAGCGCCTCCTGGAATCCTATCCAGCCAGTAGCCTCAGGCCAGTAGCACAGTTCAAGACGGCTGAAGCAAACTTCTATCTCCGAGAATATCAAAAGGCCAGTTATGGGTTTGAGCGGTTTATTGCAGAATTTTCTCAGCATCCCCTAGTGCCCCAGGCCCTCTATTATATTGGCTCCTGCCTCTATTCATCCGGTCAGAAGGATAAGGCGGTAGCTTATTTCCAGAAGGTGATAGCTAGCTTCCCCCAAGAGCCGTATTCTTTCAGGAGCTATCTAGCGCTGGGAGACATATCCACAGAGAAAAATGAACTGGCAAAGGCGCAGGAGTGGTTTGCTAAAGCTACCCAGTCGCCTGATAAGGAAGTAAGTGCCAGGGCCCATTTCAAATTGGCCGATTCTTATACCCGGGCTGCTGAGTATCAGAAGGGTATAGAAGAGTATCTAAAAGTGGCTTATCTCTATCCTGAACAGAAAGAGCTATCTACTGAGGCATTGATCAAGGCCGGGCAAAATTATGAACAACTACAAAGATGGTCTGAGGCCCTGAGTATTTACCAGAGGGTGGTAAAGGAGGGCAAAGATCCGGGAAAGAGAGAATTGGTCAAAAAAAAGATTGCCGAGATCAAAGAGCGCCTAGAAAAAAAGTTCTAGGTTCTAAGTTCTAGGTGCTAAGTGCTAAGTTAGGGGAGTAAGGTTATGAAGATAGAGAAGTTTGAGGATATAGATGCATGGAGAGAGGCCAGGAAATTGGTAAATATGATCTATGATGTCTCTAATAATGGTAACTTTTCTAACGATTATGGGTTAAGGGATCAGATACGACGGGCCTCTATCTCGGCGATGTCCAATATCAGCGAGGGTTTTGATCGAGAGACAAATAAGGAATTTATCCAATTCTTGATAATAGCAAGGGCTTCTGTATCTGAGGTTAAAAGTCATATGTACGTGGCTCTTGATAGAAAATATCTCTCTATAGAAGAGTTCGATAGTATTTATAACCAAGCAAATACTGTAATTAATCTTATCAATGGTTTTATCAGATACCTGCGAAAACCTAGAACCTAGAACTTAGAACCTAGAACCTAGAACTTACTTAAGGAGGAAGAGATGGAAGGGATAGAGGGCATATTTGGTGGGGAGAGATTGATAGACTTATTTATTAAAGGTGGGCCAGTAATGTATCCCATCCTTTTTTGTTCTATATTGTCCCTGGCTATAATCATCGAGCGGCTCATCAGTTTACGTCGAGGGCGAATAATAAGACCTGAGACCCTGTTCAGGGTCCAGGATCTAATCCGGATAGAAAGGATCGCAGATATTATAGAGCTTTGCCAAAAAAACTCTTCTCCTATGAGTCGCATTGTCCTGGCTGCCATCAAAAATATTAACCAGCCTAAAGCTGAAATCAAGGAAGCTGTTAGTGAAGCAGGTCGGCAAGAGGTAAGAGTATTAGAGAGGCATTTGGCTACCCTGGGGACTATTGTTAGCATTGCCCCCCTGTTAGGGTTGCTAGGGACTGTCACAGGTATGATCCGGGCCTTTTATACCATTGCCTTACGGGGTGTAGGAGAACCTACGGCCTTAGCCAGCGGTATCTCGGAGGCATTACTCACTACCGCGGCAGGTTTGACCGTAGCCATCCCCAGTCAGCTATTTTATAATTATTTTATAAATAAGGTAGACTCTTTGACTTTAGATATGGAACAAAACTCGCTGGATATTCTAGAAGTATTCTGGGAAAAGGATAGAGAAGATGTGGTTCTCTCGCAGAAAAAGAGTTAGGGCGACTTTTGATATTACTCCGCTGGTAGATTGTGTCTTGCTCCTGCTGATCTTTTTTATGCTGACCTCATCTTTTGTCTTCCAGCCCGGCATAAAAGTGGACCTGCCCAAGGCCACTACTATTGAGTCTAGCATAAGAAAAGAGCTGGTAATCCTTATTACCAGGGATGGTAGCCTATTCTTCCGGGACAAAAAGGTTCCGCTGAAGGCATTTGAGACCCAGTTGAAGAAAGAAGTGACGGCCAATAAAGAGGCATTTTTGATTATCAGCGCCGATAAAGAAGTATTGCATGGCCGGGTAGTAGAGGTTATGGATGCAGCAAAGGTAGCCGGGATAGAGAGGATAGCCATTGCTGCCTTACCAAAGAAATCAGTGAATGGCGCTCAGTGAGATGAGAAATAAAAATTCCTTTCTGGGGCTCTCTCTTGTCCTATCTGCTCTTTTGCATGTATATATATTAATGTTTGTACCGGGCTTTTCTCTCCATGCTTTGCCAGAGCCAAGATACACGGAAGTTATCCTTATACCAGCCGAATCTGCGCTGCAAAGCCCCGCGGCTAAGCTACAAGAACCACCCATAAAACCAGAAACCCTATGGGCTAAAGGTATGGAGCTGGATGTGCAAGGAGCGCTGGAACGTACCCGGAGACCGACTATACATTTACCAGAAACTTTTTCTCTACCACCCACAGAAATACCCCTAGACCCTGGTATGTTTACCGAAAAGGGAGAGATTTTTCTCAGTCCGGAAGTCTCTCAAGAACTTATCGGAGCCGAAGAGGCCCGGCTTCTTGAGAAGATAGAAATACCTGTTGAGAAAGAAAAAGAGTTGCTTGTAGAAGAGCCGTGGCAGATTAAGGGACCGGCTGGTAAAAGACAGGTAATATTTAGACCGCCACCACCTTCTCTGCAGCTTAGAGCCATAGTAGAGATTGAGCTAAAGTTTTGGGTCCTGCCTGATGGCGCTATAGGTAGGGTTATCCCCATCCGGCGGGGTGATCCTACTTTGGAAGGAGAGATGATGGCCTATCTCAAGAAATGGCGTTTTAATCCTTTACCCCCCGATGCCCCACAAGAAGAGCAATGGGGTACTATCCCCATAAAATACCTCCTGAAATAACAAAATAAGCGTTTAGGGTAGTATTTACCGCTGAGCCGTCAGTTGTCAGCGGTCAGCAAAACTTATCGTAAGGCATGAGTAGAAATTTTTCTTACTCCTTACGCCTCACGATTAATTTAGCTGAAGACTGACTGCTGACAACTGAACGCTTACTATATTTTTATGGTTTAAAAGGGTTAACGGGAAGATGAATGAGGTCCCTTTAAAAAAAAAGTTCTCTTGTGCCTTAATATTGACCTTCCTTACTTTGCTTTTACCCAAAAGCTCTTTAGCTGAGATAGAGCTGGTTATTGACTTTCCTCTACCGGGTATGAAGTTAGATTATACTTCTCCTATTGCCCCGATCTCTGGCTATATCTATACCACTGACAGCCAGGATATTAAATATGAAGTAATCATTGCCCTGGATACTTCTGGCAGCGCCGCCGCCCCTTGTGGGATGGATCTCGATAACGATGGAGTAATTGGCCGGGCACCTACTCTTTACCGGGAGTTAGAAGGTCTGATAGGAGAGGGTAATACTGACCCGGACGATTCTATTTTTGCGGCAGAGATTTTAGCAGCCCGGAGATTGCTGCGGCTATTAGACCCCGATACTACTGAGGTGGGTTTAATCAGTTTCAGTGGTGATTTTAAGGGCGGTAGTGGCCGTAGCAATATTGCCACGCCTGATGCTTATTGTGAACAACCCCTGACCAAAGAATATGCCCGTATAACTGAAGCCTTGAATAGGATGAAGACCAACGGAGCGCGTGGAGGAACCAACATAGCAGCGGGTATCCGGTTAGGAATCGAGGCATTAATGGGTCTGATGAGCGATACTCAACCGCCAGGTTATCATACCAATGATCGCACAAAGAAAATCATCCTACTCCTTAGTGACGGCTTCCCCAGTTTTCCGGTAGGTAGTGCCAATGCAGCCGATCCTGAGGACAAAATCCTCACCATCAGTGCAGCCCATCTGGCCTATATGGCTGGGATACAAATCAATACTTATGCCCTGGGTCCAGATGCCCTTTCTTCTCCTTTTACTCTCCAGGAGATAGCCCGGGTTACTGGTGGCCAGTTTACCGGACTTTCTAACCTGGGGGAGATCATTACCCGTTTAGAGGAAGCAAGGTTTATCAAGCTACGAAACATACTAGTAGAGAACACTACCTTGACCAAACCGGCCTCAGAGATGCTGGTGAGTCCGGAGGGCTTCTTTTTGGCCCTGGTACCCTTAACCGAGGGTTTAAATAAGGTGAGGGTATCAGTTACGGCTACTGATGGGACTGCGGCAGAGAAGCTCCTCTCTTTATACTGGCTCAAACCAGAAACGCATGACAATATCGCCTTCCAACTAGACCTAGCTAGAGATCAGTTAAGGGGGCTAAAATTGACTTTAGCTAAAGAAAGAGATAGGTTAATGCAATATCGGAAAGAAAAACTTGATCTAGAACTCCAGATAAAACCTAAGAACCCCTAAAATCTCATTAAAGCATAGTCATGAGGAGGATTAAGAGGAGGATTAAAAGGATGAACAGCAGACGAATCGTGCACCACCTCATCTTTTCTTTTCATGCTATTTCCAGTTCGACAATTACATTAAATCATTAGGGTATGGCTATTCTTTGTCATAAAGTTGGTGTAACTCGGGGCTTTAGCCCTGATTGGTCAACCCTGAAGGGTTGAGTTACGGGTCTCTCTGACAGAAAATAGCCACACCCAAATCATTGAATCATTAGGATCAGGAACCTGAGCATCAGATGCTAGCGGAATTTGCCGCTAAGAAAATCACTGATGCCCAGATTACCATTAACAATGGGAAACGCCTGATAATTCAAGTGGCCAACTTCTAAACATATTGAATGGATATTTATAAATTAAATGGGTGGAATTTCTGTTTATTTGATTTGGTAATGCTAAATTGAATTGTAGGAGTAAAGATGCCGGGTGATATTTTATTAGGGGGTTGGGTAGCAGTCGGCCTGACCCTATTCATGTATAGCTTTCTCTATAAAGATAACCCGTTCTTCAAGCTAGGCGAACACCTCTACATAGGGGTCTCTATGGGTTATACCCTGGTAAGGATATATTATGATACAATGGTTAAATCCCTTTATAGTCCCATGGTACAGGAAGGGCGTTGGTGGCTTATCTTACCAGCTACCCTGGGTATCTTGATCCTGGCCAGATTTATCCCCCGAATATCCTGGCTCAGCCGGATATCATTTGCTTTTATTGTAGGGTTTGGCTCTGGGGTGGCTATCCCACGGATTATCTCCTCTTATATACTGCAGCAGATTCAAGGCACCTTAAAGCCGCTGGTACAGGCCAGTAGCTCAGGGTTGCATATATTTACCTGGAGTAATTTTAATGCCTTCTTGATCCTGGTTGGGGTAGTCACAGTACTATTTTACTTTTTCTTTTCTGTACAACATAGGGGTATAGGTAGGGGAGTATCACGGGTCGGGATATACTTCTTGATGGTATCTTTTGGGGCGGCTTTTGGCTATACCGTAATGGCCCGGATGTCTCTCTTAATCGGCCGCTTCGATGATTTACTCCTCTATTCTTCCAGGAGTTATGGCTATGCTACTATTATACTTCTAGCAATAATAGCCCTGAGCATAGCCCTTTGGGATACCCTCTCTCTCCGCCCTAAGAAGAAAGAAGAGGAAGAGGAGGCATAGGTAAGGAAGTTCACGCTTGAACCGCTTACCAATACCCGCAAAGATTATTTGGTTAGGGAGGATAAGCTGAAGCTGTATAACCTTGACGTTTTATAGGAAAATATGATAATAAACTTCACTGTTTTTGCTTGGACTATGGTAAGATTTGATGTAAATACTCACTGAACCCCGTTTAATGAAACCACAAGATTTACCCAAGATAATGAAGAGAAATGGCTCTATAAAGATATAACTGAAAAGATTATTGGTGCAGCTAATGCTGAGGCACAACTTTTAAATTATTTGAAGGCTACCAGGAAGAGGGTTGGTTTGCTACTAAATGTTGGCGAGGAGAGTTTAGAGATTAGGAAGAAAATCTTGTGATAATCTTGTGTTAATCTCGTGGTTTACTGAATACTTACGATATTTTTGCCCCAAATGATAAAACTGGCCTAAGGACAAAGATTTTTGTGGTAAAGCAGCGTTTAGATAGGGTGAGAGACAGACTGAGTGAATGGGAGGTAGAGGGCCTTCTGGTCACTAATATAGATAATATCCACTATCTGAGTGGATTTACTGGTTCTACAGCGGTTATCATAATTACGGCTCAGCGGGCCTTATTTCTGGCTGATGGACGTTACACCACTCAAACCCAGGAAGAGGTTAAGGGGTTTGAGTTGAGGGGATACCGGGGTAAACAACTGGAATTTATTATAGAGACAATTAAGGAAGTAAAAATTAGGAAGCTAGGATTTGAACCCGAAGCGTTAGTCTATTCCAGTTTTAATAGGCTAAAGGAGACCCTGGCGATAAATGGCGTGGAGCTTATCCCGATTAATAAGGCGATAGAAGAGTTTCGGGTAGTAAAAGAGGAGGGGGAGATAAGGCTTATTGATAAGGCCATCCAATTAGCTGCTAAGGCATTAGAGACTATTAAAGACTTTATCCGGCCCGGGGCCAGAGAAGTGGATTTGGCTATAGAACTGGAATATCAAATGAAGAAATTAGGGGCAGAAAGGATCCCTTTTGAGACTATAGTGGTCTCCGGAGAGCGCTCAGCTATGCCACATGGGAAACTGTCTGAGAAAGGATTAAGGCCGGGAGAATTAGTTACTATTGACTGGGGATGCACTTTAAACGGTTACCATGCTGATATTACGCGTACTTTTGCCCTGGCTGGGGCTACTGCTGAGCAAGAGGCTGAACAGAGAAAGATATACCAGATTGTCTTGCAAGCCCAGCAGGCTGCCATAGAAGGGGTTGAGCCGGGGATAAATAGTGTTGATTTAGATGGTTGTTGCCGCAAAGTCATCGAAGAAGCGGGCTATGGGGACTATTTCAGTCATGGTACTGGTCATGGAGTAGGCATGGCCGTGCATGAAGATCCGGTAATAACATGGTATAATGGCTCTGTTATCAAAGAAGGTATGGTTTTTACCCTTGAACCAGGGATCTATATCCCTTCGTGGGGTGGTGTTAGGATAGAAGATATGGTCTTGGTGAAGGGTGGCAGATGCCATATATTGACTCAGGCTATTAATAGTTCCTGGCAGGTCCGGGGATAGTTTTTAAGGAGAAGGGTAATGAACTTACAAGAACTAAAAGAGCTCCTGGATCTCTTCGAGTCCAGAAATATCTCTGAGCTTGAGTTAGAGCATGATGGATTCAGAATAAAATTGAAAAAAAAGGTGCCAGAGCCCGGCCCTATAACCTCTCATGAGCCTTCCGGGGAACAGAATAATATCCCAGGAGAACCCTCTAAGGAGAACAATTTTCTTCAAATAACATCGCCTATTGTAGGGACCTTTTACCGGGCACCATCCCCGGGGGCAGAGCCATTTGTCGAAGTGGATGATGTTGTAGAGAAGGGCCAGGTATTATGCGTTGTAGAGGCTATGAAGGTGATGAATGAGATAGAAGCTGATGCACGGGGCAGGGTAGTTGCTATCCTGCCCCAGAATAGTCAGCCTGTAGAGTATGGCGAACCTCTTTTCCTGATAGAACCTATGTAGAAATCACTCTTACATAACCCTTTACGGGCTCAGCAATGAAATTTTGTAACTTTTTAGCCACAGATGTACACAGATAGACACAGAGGGCTAAAAACCCGTTTCCATGCAAAATGCAAAATTAGCAATTAACATTTCAAAATAATTCCATCCCTTGTTAATGGTTAATTTTTTAGTGCTAATTTTGCAATGAAGGCAAAAATCGGTGTTTATCCGTGTGTATCCGTGGCTATATCTTTTAGAGGAATTTACATTGTTTAAGAAGATACTGGTAGCAAATCGAGGAGAGATTGCCCTGCAGATAATCAGGGCTTGCAAAGAGTTGGGTATTGCTACCATAGCTGTTTATTCGCTTAGTGATAAGGACTCATTGCCGGTGAAGTACGCCGATGAGGCGGTTTGTATAGGGCCGGCTGATAGCTCCAACAGCTACTTACACCTACCCCATATAATTAGCGCAGCCGAGATTACGGGTGCTGAGGCCATACATCCCGGGTATGGTTTCCTGGCAGAAAATGTACATTTTGTAGAGGTGTGCGAAGAATGTGGGATAAAATTTATTGGCCCTCCCGCCGTTACCATGAGACAGTTGACGAACAAATGGGAAGCCAAACAAGTCATGAAGAAAGCGGGCCTGCCCATCTTGCCCAGCAATGAGCATAGGATAACTAAGCTAGAAGAGGCCCTGAAGATTGCCCGCGAGATCGGCTATCCTCTTCTAATAAAGGCAGTGGCTGGTGGAGGGGGCAAGGGGATGCGGCTGGCAGCTAAAGAAGAAGGGCTGGAGACTTCTTTTATTATGGCCCAAAGAGAGGCCCAGGCAGCTTTTGACAACCCGGAAATCTATCTGGAAAAATATATCGAGCAAGCCAGGCATATTGAATTTCAGGTATTTGCTGATCAGTGGGGAAATGTGCTCCATCTAGGCGAAAGGGAATGTACCATCCAACGCCGATATCAGAAGATATTGGAAGAAACTCCATCCCCGGCTATAGACAAGGAATTACGGCGAGAAATGGGCAGGATGGCTATAAAGGCCGCTAAGGCCACCAATTATGTGAATGCCGGGACAATAGAATTTTTGCTCGATAAAGGAGGTAACTACTATTTTATAGAGATGAATACCCGTATCCAGGTAGAACACCCCATTACTGAGGTAGTAACCCATATGAATTTGATAAAAGAACAGATAAGGATTGCGGCTGGCGAACCGTTAAGTAGGCAACAGAAAGAGATTAAGCAACTAGGCCATGCTATAGAATGCCGAATATATGCTGAGGACCCGGATACTTTCGCTCCATCACCCGGCAATCTCACTGTCCTACATCTGCCTGGTGGTCATGGGGTAAGGGTAGATAGCGCTGCCCATGCTGACTATGCTATAACTTCCTATTATGACCCATTGATAGCCAAAGTCATTGCCCATGGCCAGGAGCGGGCAGAGGCTATTGCCAAGATGGTAAGGGCCCTGGAAGAATTTACTATAGAAGGGGTTAAGACCTCGATACCTCTACACCTGAAGATATTAAGGGATAAAGATTTTGTCCAGGGGCAATTCTATACCGATTTTTTAGACCGCTTTATCCCCCAAAAATAATAACACCAGAAAATCCAAGGTGCAGTCCTTTCATATGGTAGCAAACAACATAATACGCTACCGTTCCTGCTTGAATTAAGTCGGGAGAAGGAAATGGGAATATTGAAAG
>Ga0156295_1007_pt1 | contig 12473 bp, 11 predicted proteins | sample RifCSPlowO2_12_FD_107943 | JGI IMG/M metagenome (GOLD analysis project Ga0156295, IMG submission 107943) | Nitrospinae bacterium RIFCSPLOWO2_12_FULL_45_22 | reverse complement strand
TGTCTTTCCTGCCAAAAATTTGAGTATCGACCCCCGTTCAGGAGTGAAGAGACGGCATCACACCCTGGAGTCCGGTCTACAGAAAGCCGTCAAGGTAGCGGTTGACCGTGCTGAGATTACTAAACGCGTCAGTTGTCATACGTTTCGCCATTCATTTGCAACTCATATGCTTGAAAATGGGGTTAATATCCGGGTTCTTCAGGAACTCATGGGGCATGCTGATGTCAAGACGACGGAAATATACACCCATGTGATGGAAAAGGATATTTCCAAGATTGTAAGTCCATTGGATGCCATACAAAAGTAAGGTCAATGGATCTGACCCTTGGGGCGGACCAAGATAACATGTTGTTTATTTAGATGAGAAGGCCCGGAGGGGTGATGTTCTGCTTGATGGCAATAAAATGTGATATCTCCCCTCGCTCGTCCCGGACTGGAGTAATGGTCATCTCCTCTGTATAAAGCCTGCCGTCCTTACGGAGGTTAATAATCTCGCTGCGCCAGACCTGCCCGGAGAGGACGGTATCCCAGAGATTCTTGTAGAATGAAGCATCGTGTTTGCCTGACTTGAGAACCCTCGGATTCTGGCCAATGGCCTCCTCAGCCGTATAGCCGGTCAGGGAGGTAAAGGCCGGATTGACCCAGAGGATAGTCCCTTCACGATTGGTGATTACAATGGCGTTGGCAGCGGATTCAAGGGCAGTGCTTTGCAGGCGCAGCGACTCTTCTGCACGCCCGCGTTCAATGATTTCGGCCCGCAATGCTTCATTAGCTTTAGACAGTTCCACGGTCCGCTCTGCAACTCGTATTTCTAACTCATCATGCGCCTTTCTCAGCGCTTCTGCGGCTTGCTTCCGTTCCGCTATGTCATGACTCACGTTGTTGATAACAAGTCCCAGGCCCAGAACAAAAAATGCAATTGCGGTATTGAGCGCCATCGGTATTGTTGTCCCACCATAAAGTAATGGCGCACCATAGAGGTAACCTAAAGAGAAAGCCAAACCAATAAAGGTTGTTAATCCGGCCAGGGCAATCATTCCTATCCCCACCACGATAAGCCCACAGGCCTAGGAAAAGAATCTAAATAAAGGACCAGGGGAAAGATTAGACTCTACACCCATAGACTCCCCTCTACTAAATTGCATATTAACTATGGGAGCTATCCCCGGCTTTTACCGTCTCGGAGATCTTTTCTGGTAGAAATTGGTCTTATTCGGTCAATTGTATTTTTGTAAGCGTTCAGCCGTCAGCTATCAGTGGTCAGCAAAACAAACAAAGCAACGGGTTATGAACAAGTCCCGGTCTTAGGAGCGGAAGGCTGGTTTTAGTATCTCCTTGTTTTTACTGAAAGCTGACGGCTGGTAGCTGAACGCTTACGTATTTTTTATACCAAACTAATGCCTATGTCAACTCAAAAACCAGGTAACAGTTTAACCACAAAAAGACACAAGGTGTGGTGGTCATTTTTCGTGTCCTGGGGTCTCTTTCGTGCTTTGGTGGTCACAGCTTTCATAAATGTGACCACGACAGCTTTTTGGGCTTTTTTGTTGACAAGTTATCGGATAGGGTTAATATTTGGATTATAAACTATAAAATGGGGAGGTTATTATGGCCTTTGATAAAGGGAATAAAAGTGAAAAAGGAACAATTATAGCTGTTTCTGGTAAGGGAGGAACCGGCAAGACCGTCTTTTCCGCTATGATGATTAAATTACTGAGCAAAAACAGCCGACATATATTGGCTATAGATGCTGATCCTGCTACCAGCCTCCCACCAGCGTTAGGTTTAAGGGCGAGGAAGACTATTGGGGATCTCAGGGAAGAATTGGTCCAGGGTCCAAGTAGTGCCCCAAGTTATGACATACCCCCGGATATGATAATAGATTATCAGATAAAGGATATGTTAGTTAAGGCCCCTACAATATCTCTATTAGCTATAGGAAGACCCGAAGGACCAGGATGCTATTGCCTGGTAAATGATATTCTCCGACACGCTATAGAGACAATTTCTAATAACTTTGATTTGACTATCATTGATTGTGAGGCCGGCTTAGAGCACCTGAGCCGAAGGACGACGCGGAGTGTGGATATTATGGTAATTGTTACCGACCCTACTCACCGGGGATTGGAAACTGCCAGGTTGATTAAGGGTCTGGCGGAGAAGTTAGAGATACATTTCAAGCGTATCTGCTTAGTACTCAATAGGGCTACTGGTAATATAGAAGAGGAATTCCAGCAAAAGGCCCAGGAAATCGGGATAGAACTGCTGGGCATTATCCCCGAAGATAACAATATCACTCAGTACGATCGGGCAGGCAAGCCATTAATAGGGCTCCCAGAAGATTCGCCAGCAATTCGGGCCACCCAGAAAATACTTACTAAATTAGAAATCCCCATCTGAAGGGCTAAATGGCCCAGAACTGCGCCACATTTGAATGGCCCTAAGGGAGGCTTCTGGGTCAGTAAAATGGGCCCATATTTCTCTGTCCACAGGAACCCCTAGAAAGGGATTAATAGCTCTATTTTCTATATCTACTACCCAAACAGAAAGACCTTTATCCCTGGCCTTATCCTCTGACTCCCTAAGGAATTTTATAAATGGTGCGGGTGTCCTTTCTGAAGGGACTATGATAACCTGCTCCTCGTCTTTCTTGGGAATATTATCCAGGAACTCTTGAGCCGTGACTATAGAAAAGAATAGATAAAGTCTCAAGCGGTATTGATCCTTATGGGCGATTAATTCTTTGTACGAACCAGCTAACTGCCCCTCTTGAGGAGAAATGCGGTACTCTAATTGCCTCAAGAAATGAGAAAGAACCTCCTCCACCTCGCCCAATAGGCTTTGGCCTCTCTGCTCGGCAATGCGTAGAAACCCTTTATGGAGTTCTGCCTGCATATACTTATGAGTTGGAGGACAGAAGAATATCTCCCCCAGATAGTTGATCTTGACATGCAGGTCTGGACAGAAGACAGAAAGGCCGGTTTCTTCTCCTATTATCCCATGAAATATCTTATGCTTAGCATCACTCTCTAATAAATCTTGCAGCTCTCTTTGTTCTTGCTCATCCAGGATGCCTATCTCTTCTGATATTTTGCCCATAAGTTCATCACCAGAGAGGACTTTATACTCTATAATATAGTTTGAAAGTCTGTTCAATAATCTTCGTAGTATATCTGCCATCTCTAAGTCTCCTCTTTATATATTCCTAACATATCTATGAAAAACTACTTAAACCTGCATTATAGCCTAGCATAATTTTACTGGCTGTCCAACTGCTACTTTTTACTATTTACTATAGCTAATTGGCATCCTCTTCAGAGGAAGATAGGAAAAGGATAATTGACAGATCGGTTTTATCACGTTATTTTTAGTTAAATTTTGCTTTTTATTTGTCCCTTTGCCAGTTTCAAATCTCTCTGAGCAAAGTATGCTATACTGACATTTTTCCCGTACCAGGAGGAACAGCTATGAGATTAGAGCAGATGGTAGCTTGGTTTGAGAAGAGGTTAGCCTTTCGCCGTACCCACCCCACTAACTTAAGCGAGGAATATTATATAGAAACCATGACGGATTATCTAAGCGAGGTTCTGCATGCCAAAGAACGTGGGAAACCCCTGGCCTGGATAAGCCCTATTGCCCCGTTAGAGATCTTCCGGGCAATGGATATTGTCCACTTTGGCCCGGATCAATATGCTATTCAAGTCTTAGCCCAGAAGACCGGTTACGAGTATCTGGATTTAGGGGCTGGGGTGGGCTTTTCTACCGAGGGGTGCTCGCCTAACCGGGCAGTGGTAGGCATGGTCAAGGCCGGGATACTACCGCCCCCCGACATTATTGTAGGGGTAGCTACCCCTTGTGACTCTAATGTGATGATGTTTGAAGTAATTAGTGACCTCTTTGGCTGCCCGACCTATTTTTTTGATTATCCCTACAGCGTAGGAGAAGAAGCGGTAGCCTACTTGAAGGCGGAGGTTGAAGGGCTGGTAAGGTTCCTGGAAGAGCATACCGGACAAAAATTAGACCTAAGTACCCTGGAACAAAGCCTTGCTATATCCAGGCAATCGCAAGAGCTGGTAGAAAAGATTCAAGATTTGCGAAAAATAACCCCTTCACCATTAAGGAGCCGTGAGGCCTCATCTACGATGGCCCTGCGTATCTGCTGCGAAGGACAGCCTAATACGCTGAAAGCCTTGAAGGCCCTCTACGAGGAAGGCCAGGAGCGGGCAACTAAGGGTCAAGGGCCCCTGGTCGAAGAGCGGCATCGCTTAGCCTGGATGGGTGGGTTTCCTTTCTCTGAGATGAATTTGCTCGATTGGCTAGAGAAGAAACATGGTGCCGTAATAGTAGCTGATGGTTTAGGGCTCAAACCCTGGGATGGGGTATATAAATCTACCAATGATCCTTTTGAAAATGTGGCCAGACGCATGCTGAGCTTTGGCGGGATCGATCTTATCTATGGGTCCTTTAACCAGTCTCTCAACCGGCTGGTTAAACTGTGGCAAGACTGCCAGATTGATGGGGCTATCTATTTCTGCCATTTCGGCTGCAAGCAGATGTGTGGTATTAACCGTATTGTAGTGGATGCCTTGAAAAAGGAGCTTGGGATCGCTCCACTGTTAATAGGAGGAGACATTTGCGATGCCCGTATAACCTCTGGTAACGAAATGAAGGAGAAGATAAACGAATATTTCGCCACGGTAATTACTAACTAATGAACCGAATTATGCCGGCTTAAGTTTTGTCAATCGTTATTCATAACTGCAGAAACACAAAGGACGCAAAGAACCTCAATAGGTTATTAGGTTATTAAATAATGGCGCAATAACAGAGTCACCTAATGACCCAATAACCCATTATCCTCTTTGCGTTTTTGCGGTGTATAATTCAGGATCAAGACAGTAGGAGAATAAATTATGAGGGAGAATTTTAACCAAATATTTGAGAGACGAATGGAGTCAATCCAGGAGCGACGTAGCAAAGGGCTAAAGACCTTTGGTTACATCTGCACCTATGCTCCAGAGGAATTGGTCTATGCCGCAGGGATATTACCGGTAAAGGTCTTCGGGAAACCGGGCGAGACCCCGGCAGCCGATGCTCACCTATATAGCAATATCTGCTCATTTGTACGTAGTTGCTTCGAGCAAGGCTTCCGAGATGGATATAGCCAGCTTGATGGCTTGTTAGCCTGTAATAGTTGCGACCATATCCGCCGCTTATATGATGTCTGGGAAAATTATATGGCCACTCCCTTTACCCATATCCTCAGCCTCCCATGCAAAGCCACACCATCTACCCTGGCATTTTTCCAGATGGAGATAAAGCGGCTCAAGGAGAGGCTGGAGGAATACTTGGGTCAGGAGATACCTCCCGAGGCTATAAGGGAGGCTATTAATGTATATAATCAGAGCCGACAGCTTCTGAGGCGGCTCTACCAGTTGAGACGTTCTCATCCACCCCTAATAACTGGTGCAGAAACCCTGGAGATTGTACTAGCCGGGATGGTTATGCCCAAGGATGAATTTAACCTGATATTACAGGAATACCTGGATGAGCTAGAGGCTAATCCTCCTCGCCTGACGCAAGATAGCGTGCGGCTCTTAGTGCTGGGTAGTGAGCTGGATGATCCTGAGTACTTACACCTCATTGAAGAGTTAGGCGCAGTAGTAGTCACTGATGACTTGTGTAACGGGAGCCGCTATTTTTGGGACCTGGTAGATACGAGCCTCGAACCTATAGAAGGGTTAGCTAAGCGCTACTTGACTCGCACCCCTTGCCCCCGTATGCACCCTGCCCAATACCGGATAGAACACCTGACCCAATTAATTGAGCTTTTTAAGGTAGAGGGAGTAATATATGAGACCATTAAGTTTTGTGATTTACATGGCAGCGCCTACCCGGTGATCAAGAAAGGGCTGGAGCCACTGGGCCTACCTATATTGAAGCTAGAGCGAGAATATAGCATGGCCAGCCTGGGGCAGATGAAGACGCGGGTTCAGGCCTTCTTAGAAAGCTTCAAGCTTTAAGCGTTACATCCTACGCTTTACACTTCCGGTAGGCATTCGTGGCAAATCTTTGGAAGGCCCTAGTTGCCTGAACTGTCATGCTGATTGGGGAAGGATTACTGAGATTTTACGAAGTGAACGATTTGCTCCAGGGCTGTACCAGCCGGGAATACAGCCGCCACCCCACTGTTTTTTAAGAGAGACATATCCTGATCGGGAATGACACCACCAACTATTACTTTAGGGCCGTCTGACCTTTTCTGTTTGAGGCATTCCATTAATTTAGGCACCAATAGATGGTCATAAGCCAAACTGCTTATACCAATAACATCCACATCCTCTTGCAAGGCCGTCTCTACCACATTATCTATGGTTTGCCAGGGCCCGGTATAAATTACTTCCATCCCCGCCTCGCGCAAGGCGGCCGCCACTACCTTTACCCCTCTATCATGGCCATCCAAACCGATCTTGGTTAGGAGTATTCGAATCTTTTTCATCGCCACCTCTGGAGAAATTTTGTCATCCTGAGCAACAAAGTGGTGATTATATACCATATCTTACTCTCTTCAGCAAGAAAAAGTTTTGTAACCGTTCAGCCACCAAGGCGCTAAGAAGCTCAAAGCTTAAAAGGCAAAGTCTAAAATCAAGGATACAGAATTTAGAATACCGGGGTTGGAGTTACTCTCTCTTCCTGGTATCCTGTATCCCGTATTCTTTTCGCCAGCTTTGCACTTTTAGCTTTGCGTTTTACGTTTCCTTGGCGCCCTTGTGTCTTTGTGGCGGATAAAGATTAGAGGGGTGAAGGGTTACAAGTTTTTGTGTTGATTTTATTATGTTTTTATGCTATCTAAAAGCTGTTTTTAAAAAGAAACATTCAATAGTATAGATCAGGCGGTGATAGTTGTGGGGATATTTTCAGATAAGGGGGAGAGGGAATGGCACATACAGCGCTTTATCCAGGTACGTTTGATCCTATAACCAATGGCCATATTGACCTTATCAAACGCGGGCTGGAAATCTTTGATAATCTTATTGTGGCAGTATCCAATAATCCGGAGAAACAGCCCCTTTTTTCTTTAGAAGAAAGGAAGAGCTTGATCTACGAAGTAACCAAGGATTTGGGGAATATAAAAATTGATTTCTTTGATAATTTATTAATCCAATATGCCCGGGAAAACAAGGTAAAGGTCATAATCAGGGGTCTCAGGGCAGTATCTGATTTTGAATATGAATACCAGATGGCCTTAATGAACCGCAATATGGATAATTCTATTGAGACAGTATTTATGATGCCTAGCGAACAGTATTCCTTTATTAGCTCCCGCCTGATAAAAGAGGTTGCATCTTTTGGCGGGAGAGTGAAAGGTTTGGTTCCACCGGTCGTAGAAGAGGCATTAAAGAATAAATTTAGCAAACCTAAACCGCAGCAGGTAGGAGTTAAGGTAATTCGATAGGGTGTGGAATAAACATTGAAGAATAATTTTAGCCAAAGATAAGAAGGGAGGGGTAGTACTTGACACGACTAGCGCAAAGGATAGCGAGGATTAAACCATCGGCCACCTTAGAGATTACAGCCAAGGCGGCTGCCTTGAAGGCCAGCGGGATAAATGTTATTAGCTTGAGCGCCGGTGAGCCCGATTTTGATACCCCGGAAAATATTAAACTGGCTGCTATAGAGGCCCTAAAAGCCGGGTTTACCAAATATACACCAGTAGGTGGTATAGATGAGCTAAAAGAGGCTATTATTGGCAAATTGAAAGGGGATAATAACCTCTCCTACGAAAAGAAGGAAATATTGGTCTCTTGCGGGGCCAAGCATTCTTTATATAACCTCTCCCAGGTACTCTTTGATCGGGGCGACGAGGTCATCATCCCGGCCCCCTACTGGGTATCTTATCCCGAACAGGTAGAGTTGGCAGATGCTACCCCGGTGACGGTTATGACCAGGGAAGAAGATGGCTTCAAGTTAACCCCAGAACTTTTTAAAAAGAGTATCACGCTTAAAACTAAAGCCCTTATCCTCAATAGCCCTTCTAACCCCACGGGATCGGCTTATAGCAAGGAAGAGCTGGCGGCCCTGGCAGATATTGCCCTAGAAAAAGGGATCTATATAGTCTCTGATGAAATATATGAAAAGATAGCTTATGATGGTTTCTGCCACACCAGTATTGCCGCGCTAGGTAATGAGATCAAGAAGCAAACCATTGTGGTGAATGGTGTCTCTAAGGCCTATTCTATGACCGGCTGGCGTATAGGCTATGCTGCCGGCCCAGCCGATATCATCAGCGCTATGTCAACTATTCAGGGACAGGCTACTTCTAACCCCACTTCTATTGCCCAAAAAGCCACCATAGAAGCCCTTAATGGCCCGCAGAGCGAACTAGCCAGGATGGTAGTCGAGTTCCAGAAGAGACGGGATTATGTTGTGAAACGGCTCAATGCTATGGAAGGGATATCCTGTTACAATCCCCAAGGGGCCTTCTATGTCTTCCCTAATCTCTCCCGCTATTATGGATATTATACCCCGGGGACAACACCCCAGTTGATCAACAACTCTACCACTATGACAGGGTATCTATTAGAAGAGGCCAAGGTTGCGGTAGTACCAGGGATAGCCTTTGGCGCTGATGAGTTTGTCCGGTTATCTTTTGCTACCTCCCTAGAAAATATTACGGCAGCTATGGATAGGATGGAATCCGCTCTAGCTAAGCTCAAACCCGGCTCCTGATTTAAAGCGGTTAAAATGAAAATGGAATATGATAAAGGGGTAGATGCCTTTTATATGGGGTGCACCCACAATTAAAGCAATAAGTTTCTCTATAACCGCCATTTCTATCTACCTCTTTCTCCTTTAGCTCCAAGAAAGAGATACAGACTTTCTAACGAAAAGTCAAAACTCTCTCATTCCCCTCTATTCCTGATAAAGGTAACGATCTTCTTTATCCAGGCCAGGAGCCCTTATAGCCGGGTCTAATGTTACACCACTCGGTTTGATATTGATAGCAAAATCCAGGGGGAGGAGGTGGTCCACTAAAGGTAAAGGGAACTGCAAGCCAGCATAGGGGTTACGGGAGGTGCCGCCCAAAAATAGCGCGGTATTTTGGGGCATATCCAGCCTCCCCTCTAGATTCAAGGCTTTTACCGACAGATCACCACCAACACCATATGCCCATTGTTTACCTTTTTCTTTCTTGCGATCACCTTCTTTGGTTAATGCCTCCTGGTATTGGGCCTGTTGTAGCAGCATCTCTAGCCGCTGATAAACCTTCTTATCCACCGTATAAGCCTTTTCCTCTTCACCATCGGGGCTGATAAAAGACAGCCTTATTCTATCCTCAGCTAAAAAGGTTATACCCTTATCCCCTAACTCCTTATTGGCTATATTACCATCCAACAATTCTGTTTTAATACTTATCCCATTAGCACCAAAAAAGGTGGGGTTATCTTTTAACTGGGCCTTAGGGATATTCAGTATCCCTTCTTCTTTGATGAGTTTAGCCAGATCCTGGGAGGCATTGGAGGCTATTTTTGTCTCTGGATAATCCCGCATCAACGAAATTAGATAAGACCGTTTGCTGGCAGGGTCTTTTTCTTCCTGGGCCCGCGCAAAAACCCTTTTTGCAATCTTCTCTCGGTATTCGGCTCTTTCTTTCTTTGTCATCTCACCCGCCAGGGCATAATGCTCCAGTGCCTTAGTAAAATTACCTTCTTCTTCATAAGCCTCTGCCAATATTTTATGTACCTGTTTAGGTGGGGAAGCATTAGAAGGGTATTGAGCCAATAGGGCCTCTCCTCTCTCAATAATATCCTGGTTAGAGATAGGATTAGAGAAGGCGAGATTACCCATACGAAAGCCCACCGCAGCCAGGTTAAATATACCTAAGGTGGTTAATGCCTCTGTCCCTTCTAAGACCAGGTCTGAGGCCCCTAGTGTGAGGTTATCCTCGGCAAAGCGCTCACCAAAAAGGGCATATTTTAAGGACTTTTGTCTATGCTTTCTCTGGGCCTTATTTATCTCTTTTTTAAGATTATAGGGGGGGGAGGACAGGGCCAGCCGGGCCCGCTCGCCCGAAACCCGATTCGGGTATCTATCTTCTACTTCTTCCAGGGTCTTTCTGGCTCCACCATATTCTCCTAAACCTTCCTGGAGCTTAGCCTGGAGATACTTAATCTGATCTTTTGAAGGCATAGAGGGATTTTGGCGCAAGATGCTATTGGTCCGGGCCAGTAAGGCCTGAGGCTGTTCCAGGAAGAGGGCCTCCAATAACTCCTGGTAAGCGCCATCTTTAGGGATAGAGCCCGGTTTGACTTCTAGCGAGAGGGCTAACTCTTCCTGGTTTTCTTTTGTTTGCTGGTTAACATCTGCCAGTTTTGCGGCTGCCTCTTTTGAGTCTGGCTTAATATTTATAGCCTGGGTAAAATAAAAAAGGGCCCTATTATAAGAGCCATCTTTCAACTCCTTCTCACCAAGAGCTATGGCTCGTTTGTATTGATAATCCTTACTCTTCTCGCTCAATTCCACCAGCTTGTTTCTTGCCTCAGCCCGTAGTTTGCTATCCGGGTATTTTTCCAAAAATATCCGGTACTCGGCCAGGGCCATCTTTTCCCGTAAACTGATCTCACTGAGATCGTTAAGATAAAAGGCGGTGTTAACAGCCGTATCAATAGCAGCGGGTACAAAAAAGCCCATCCCCCAACTAGCCAGGTTCATGGGCCGTAGAAAATTGTTTATTACCTTTGCGCTCTTATCAATCTTATCCCCTTTCCCAATAGACTGGGCCTTATTAAACTCATCATCTTTAATCCGATATCTTATCAACTTTTCCAGTTCAGGCTCCGGTGAGGCTCCTAAGGCCTCTTCCTGGGCTTTCAGATACTGATCCCGCGGCCTGATCTGGCTATTGGCTAAATCCAACACATTATCGGCCAAACCAGTAATGGGCTGCTTAGCCTTTTTTAAAGTCTTGTCTTTATCCAAAAGAAAACTATAGTGGCTCAGGATAGCGTCTCCGTTGCCCAAATAACCTTCTATCAAGGCCTCCCCTATCCGCCTTTCTACTTCGTCAGGGAAATATTTAACCCCGGGCTGCTCACCAGCAAAGGGTTGATAACTTTCGATAACGGGATCAGTGGGCGAAGCCGGGGCTCTAGTCCCAGAGAAGCCATCGCTGGCCTGAAACATAAGCATTAAAGTCAGGATACCTCGAGCCAATTTTTTTATTACCATACTCTCCCTCCAGAGCGAATCAAACCCATCTCCTTTTTAGTCGGTATCTCTAGAAAACAGTCTCCCTTCTCCTAAGGTCAACCTATTCCCGGCTCCATACATAGATCCGATAATACCTGTCTGCCGTGTTGCCACAGACAGGGATACAACTTGCTCAGTTACCTTACTTTACCTTCCGTGTAACTTCAGGTTAATCATAATACCACCTTCCTTCCCAGAATTCGAGGAGTTTATCCATCATCAACCTGATATCTGACATATCAGCCCTTGTTATAAAAGGCAACGACTCTATGGCTTTTAGTATATCGTGAATGTCCTTTTCTATGTCTTGCTCTGAGGTTATTGCCCTACTCTGGACATTTAAATCAAAGACACCTCCGAGGCCCTTGAGCTTAATCTCTACCGGGACGAGCTGGTTAGGATAGAAAGCAGTTGTATCCAGAGGCTTATGGATGTAATTTAATTGTACCGGTGCCTCGTGATTATTTTTTTCTTGATTCAATGCGCAAATAGATTTTAATTCCCTCGCCCCTGTGTTGTTGCACGGCTTAGTTCAACCCCCGTTGAAATCGAGGTTCGTAAGCTTCGCTCACTCACTCGAATTTAACGCTTTATACGTTAGGTGTTCATCTTCTATCTTTACGCTTTTTTCATATAAAAACTCTGGATCTATGTCTAAGTGATTTGCCCATTCTATGGTATCAAACCTGACTACTATAGAGTTAAACAAAGACAAATTTTTTAATTCCGCAAACTTACCAATACTTAGATATGGAGAAACAGCAAAAATTTTTTCCTCACCATTTTCAAATCTAATTAGCAGCTTATATCCATCTAATGGTTTTACACTCTTTACTGATAAATACATGGTTTTCCTCCTACTTCTTTATTTTAAAGGTTCGATTGGAAAAGGAAGTTCACCGTTTGAGGCTAATTCCCAATCTGCCAACAGCTCTTCTTTGTGAATTTCAGCCCAGGCCAAAACGAGCTTGGTTTGCTTCGAAGGCAACTTGCCTTCTGATATCTCACAAGTACGAATATCAATAATAATCCGTTTTGGGAACGACGATATTCTCATTTGGCGGAACTTGTCAATGGAAATGAGACACCTCCATTAAGAATTTAGTGTCACAATTGATCACTATTTTCTGGCGCCGGTTTATTGATCCAGGCCGCCTCGGGCAAGGCCACCGGTTTTGGCATCTTCCCCTTGAACCGCTCCGGATGTTTTGCAAAAGCATCAT
>Ga0156295_1005_pt1 | contig 12506 bp, 9 predicted proteins | sample RifCSPlowO2_12_FD_107943 | JGI IMG/M metagenome (GOLD analysis project Ga0156295, IMG submission 107943) | Nitrospinae bacterium RIFCSPLOWO2_12_FULL_45_22 | reverse complement strand
CCCTACCTATGGCCAGCAAGGGGATCTTATTATGAAGAAGTGGCATGCCCGGGGTGAGCCGATGCCGGTGGCCTATTATGTAGGCTCAGATGTTTTGACCTTTGTAGGTGCGGCGTTTCGTGCCCCGTGGGGTATTTGGGAGGCGGAGTTGATCGGTGGACTGCGGCAGGAGCCCCTGGAGCTGGTCAAGTGTGAGACCAATCATCTCTATGTACCGGCCGATGCCGATATTGTGATTGAGGGTGTCATTCGACCTGGTGAGCTTTGGGATGAGGGGCCCTTTGGTGAATACCCGGGTTTTATCCAGGGGCCCAGGATGCCCCGGCCTGTGGTTCGCGTAACAGCCATCACTCACAGAAAAGACCCGATTATACCTTATTGTGTAGAAGGTATGTATGCTACATCCAGTAAGGCATTGGGAATTGGCTTTGCAGCCGAAGTATGGCGTCGTCTCAGGGTATATTATGATTTACCTGTAATAGGCGTCTGGCCCGCCCCTATGCCCTCTGGGTATGCCAGCTTCTGGATAGCGCTAGAAAAGACCAGCCCCGATGTTGTCAATAGGGCTGCCCTTGGACAGCATGGATTTCTACCAATAACCACTAAATCTTTCATTATAGATGCCTCAGTAGACCCCTCTAATAACGAAGACGCTATGGAAGCCTTCGCACTAAATGTCCATCCCAGTAAGGACATAAGGAAGGTGAATGCCCCGGCATGTACTGGAATAAAGTATGAGCCATTTTTGAGCATTGAAGAGAAAAAAGAGGGGCTTAAGAAAGGGGTCTATTTCGATTGTACGGCTAAGCAGGATAATGAATGGGTGGACTTCGAGCGGGCCTTTCCCCGAGAGTTACAGGATTGGGTAGCACAGAACTGGCAAAGGTTGGGGTTTGAAAAACCGGCCTCTATTTTTAAAGGGAAGAGGGGAGAATATATTATGAGGCCAATGTTTAAATCTATGGTAGATTAAATTAGTTAGGATATAGATTTTCGAAATACACACAGATAGTAATTAAGACAGACTCTAAATTTGAAATCCTAAATTCTAAACAATATCAAAATCCAAAGCCCAAATGCTCAAAACTATTTTGAAATTAGGTCATTTTAATTTTGAATTTGTTTTAGGATTTAGATATTAGGATTTAGGATTTTGTGTCTTCATCCGTGTCTGAAGGGGAAATTCCTATGGTATTAATTATAGGGGGAGGAAAGAATTATGGCTTATCAAGTGGATTATAGATCACTAGAAGAGACCTGGGGTGCTTTGGAAGCATCGCCCAGAGAAATGAGGGTTAAGCTATTAGACGATACGGATAAGACCTGGCTCTATGCCAATACCCTTATCTGCCGCAAGGAGTTTCCCGAGGCAGAGAAGCTGAAGGTCTTTGGCCGCTTTGGTCTTGAAGCCGGGGAGGTTTATGTTAAGGTTATAGCCATAGAAGAACTTACCTAAATAAGGGGAAGGAGGCGAGAATGCCATCAGTAAGAGAATTTATAAAGCGTCTGAGAGAAATGGGTGAGTTGGTAGAGATAGAAGAGGAGGTGGATTGGAATCTGGAGGCAGCGGCCTTCTCTACCATGTCTTGCCGGGTAGGCGGTCCGATCCTCTGGTTCAAGAAGATAAAGGGTTATCCAGAAGGTTACACCTTATTAGGAGAGCCCTGGGCTGGGCCTGTGCATCAGATATGGCGCCGGCTGGCGATAGCCGCTGGCGCACCACCTGAGGCCAACCCTTTTGACCTGGGGGCAGAACTCTTGAGGCGACTATATACCGGTATTCCTCCTACCATAGTCTCTAACGGTCTCTGCAAAGAACATATCCAGATGGGTAAGGAGGCGAATCTCCTGAAGTTTCCCTGGCCTTATCTGCATCATGGCGATGGGGGTCGGTATACTACCACCGGCTGCTGGTGCATGGAGGACCCAGAGGAGCGCTGGAATAACTGGGCCAACTACCGCGGTATGATCCATACCCGTAATGGCATCGGTTATGACCCTACCTATGGCCAGCAAGGGGATATTATTATGAAGAAATGGCATGCCCGGGGCGAGCCGATGCCGGTAGCCTATTATGTAGGGGCCGATGTATTGACCTTTGTAGGTGCGGCATTTCGGGCCCCGTGGGGTATTTGGGAGGCAGAGTTGATCGGTGGACTGCGGCAGGAGCCCCTGGAATTGGTTAAGTGTGAGACCAATAATCTATATGTACCGGCCGATGCCGATATAGTGATTGAGGGTGTTATACGTCCCGGTGAGCTTTGGGATGAGGGGCCTTTTGGTGAGTATCCAGGTTTTATCCAGGGACCCCGGATGCCCCGACCTGTGGTTCGTGTAACAGCCATTACCCACCGGAAAGACCCTATCATACCCTTCTGTGTCGAGGGTATGTTTGCCAATTCCAGCAAGGCATTAGGTTTTGCCTTCGGGGTAGAGATGTGGAGACGACTCAGAGTTTATCATGATCTGCCCGTAGTAACGGCCTGGGGAAGCCCCCTTGGGTCTTCTACCTGGGCTAATCTCTGGATATCTATCCTAAAAAATAGCCCTGATGTGGTAGGTAGGGCAGCCCTGGCTTTTCAGGGTTCCATACCTGGCTTGTTCAGGTCATTTATTGTTGATGCCACGGTTAATCCTTCTAATACCGAAGATGGTATGGAGGAATTCTCATTAAACGTTCATCCTGGTAGAGATATCAGGAAGATAAATGCTCCCGCTGCCCATGCCATTAAGTACGAGCCTTTTTTGAGTATTGCAGAAAAGAAAGAGGCTCTCAAGAAGACCGTCTATTTCGATTGTACCAGCAAGCTCCCGAATAAGAGGGTAGACTTTGAGCGGGCATTCCCCAGGGAGGTACAAGACTGGGTAGAGCGGAACTGGCAGGGGCTTGGATTTGAAAAACCGGTTTCTATAACCCAGGAAAAGAGGGGAGAATATGTCATGAGGCCCGTGTTCAAGTCCATGGTTGATTAAGAGAGCAGAAGCTGATAGCTCATTAGGCGTAAGTGGTGAGTCGTTAGGGGTTAGCCTTACCACTTACACCTAACGCCTAACGCCTAACGAATAAGGGGTCAAAAGATGAGAGAGGGTTATGAAGTGTACTGGTTATATCTAGAAGACCTTTTGGAAGAGATAAGACAGGATAAAGATATATTACTGGAGGTAAGAGACTTATCAGATTTGGCCAGAAAGGTAGTAAAGGCTAAGGTCAAAGAGGATTTTAATGCCTTACCGGGCGCAGCAAAACTCTGGATTCGAAACCTGAAAGATGATATCACCGATCAGTATTGGGGAATCCAGGTCTTGGAAGAACTTCCCGATGATGCCTTCCATCCTAAGAAAGCTCCTACCCGGGAAGAGATGATCAGGTAACCCTAAAGAGAGGAGGGATGTAAGATGCCATTTAGAGATAATCGGGAATATATAGAGGCACTAGAAAAAGCCGGCGAAGTGGTACGAGTAGCGCAGGAAGTGGATTGGGATTTAGAGGCCGGGGCAATAATCAGGCGGTCTTACGAACTAAAGCTCCCAGCCCCTTTCTTCCAGAAGATCAAGGGCTATCCCAAGGGGTTCCGGATGTTTGGTGGCCCGCTGGCTAACTTTCGCCGCTTAGCTATTGCTATGGATATGCCGGCGGATTCCCATCCGGGCGCGATCCTGGATGAATACCACAAGCGGGCCCAGCACCCCATAAAACCGGTAATAGTCAAAGATGGCCCTTGTAAAGAGAATGTCCGGATAGGGGATCAGGTAGACCTTTATGAGCTGCCCGCCCCCATGGTGCATGATGGTGATGGTGGCCGCTATATAAGTACCTGGCATTTCGTTCTCACCAAGGATATGGATAGTGACTGGGTAAATTGGGGGATGTACCGCCAGATGATCCATAACAGCCGGGATATGGGCGGATTATTTTTGCCTACCCAGGACATTGGCGTTATGTATTATCGCAAATATGAAGCCAACAATATACCTATGCCCTTTGCTACGGCTATTGGGCCAGACCCTATCTCGGCCCTGGCTAGTTGCGCCTCTTATGGGGTAGGCAGAAATGAGGCGGACCTGGCTGGTGGCATAAGACGGGCTCCAGTAGAATTGATCAAGTGTGAAACCAGCGATATCCTGGTCCCGGCCCATGCGGAGATAATTATTGAAGGCGAAGTCTTACCTTATAAGCGGGTAGATGAAGGTCCTTTTGGAGAATATACCGGCTATCGCTCTTCCCCTCGGATGCCCCGGCCAGTGTATCGGGTCAAGGCCATAACCTTCAGGAACGACCCTATCCTTACTGTAGCCAATATGGGAGTACCACTGGATGATGCAGATATCTGCCTATCGGTTTGTGGTCGGACAGATATTAAGACCATCTTAGATAATTATGGGTTCCCTATTACCGGTATCCATCTACCACCCGAATGCTCTGGTCATATGATTGTGGTGGCAGTACAAGCCAAATATACCAATATTGCCTCCCATATAGCTAATGCCATCTGGGGCACTAAACTCCCTTATCCCTACATAGTAGTAGTAGATTCCGATGTAGACCCATATAATATTACCGAGGTATTACATGCTATTGTGACCAAATGCCACCCGGTCAGAGGAATCCGGGCACAAGAATTTGCTGTGGGCCATCCTCTGCTACCATTCTTGAGCCTGGAAGAGAGGATGTGGGGAAAAGGGGCCGCAGTGCTGCTGGATTGTACCTGGCCTTTAGACTGGCCTAAAGAGATTGCTATACCCAGGAAGGCCTCTTTCAAAGAAATCTATCCTAAAGAAATCCAGGAAAAAGTATTGAATAACTGGAAAAACTACGGCTATAAATAAACTGTAAGTGTTCAGCCGTCAGCTATCAGCGGTCAGCAAGACATTAGCACTTTTTAACTAAAAGCTGAATGCTGATAGCTGAGTGCTTAAAAAATAAGGGGGGAGAGAGATGCCAAAAGAATACGATACCTTTGTAGATGATCTATCTACTCTGCCAGAAGGAAAGGAGTTAATACTGGCTATCCGGGACCTCGCTCCCGGTAATCGGAAATATGATACCAGGGTAGTAAAGGCCATACTGGCCAGCTCGGCGAATAAGTTGCCTGAAGGAGATATCCTCTGGCTTAGATATCAACGGGGTAGCTTGCGGCCCGAGCCCTGGCGCATAAAGATTATTGATGAGAGGGAAGGGTTGTTGCTTAAAGAAAAGGTCTATGATACCTAGGGAGTGATGTTGTGGAAAGGGAAGAAAAGTTTACCGAGCTCTTACGGATTAATGTAGATCAAAACTGCCTCCACCAATGCCAGAGTTGCTATAAATATTTTGATTGCCCTGATCCATATAAATATAGCATCTATCAGCAAGGCCGGATGGATATTATAAAGGGAAAGATGAAGGGTATAAGGTATAAGCTAGCAGTGCTCAGTGGCAAGGGTGGGGTAGGAAAATCTACCGTCTCAGCTAACCTGGCCATGGCCCTTGTCCAAAGAGGGCAGAAGACCGGGATCATAGACTCTGATTTCCATGGGCCCAGCATACCAAAAATCCTTGGCCTCCAGGGTAAAAAGTTGATGATAGGGAAAGAAGGGATCTTGCCCGTACCAGGCCCTTTAGGAATCAAGGTGGTTTCTACGGGCTTTCTCATGGACGATAATGAATCATTGACCTGGTTTGATGAATTCAAGCGCGGTGCCTTAGAAGAATTTCTGGCTTCGGTCCAATTCGGGCCATTAGACTACCTGGTTTTGGACCTGCCACCTGGTACTGGGGCAGAGACCCTTAATATGATGAAGTATATCCCGGACCTGACCGGTGTAATAGTAGTGACTATCCCCTCAGAACTGTCCCAGGGAGTAGCCCGGCGAGGGGTCACTATCTGCCAAAAGGCTAAAGTACCGATAATTGGCATTATTGAGAATATGAGTGGGTTTGTCTGCCCCGACTGTGGCAAGAAGGCAAATATCTTTCAGACCGGTGGTGGTGAGAACCTGGCGCAAGCTATGGGGGTACCTTTCCTGGGTTGCATACCGTTGGATGAAAGGATATCTCAGACCGCGGATAATGGAACCCCCTTTATCCTACAATACCCTGATTCGGTAAGCGCCAAGACCTTCCATTCCATTATTGAAAAGATCATATAGCTATAAGCACATAATGTGACCAAGAATTGCTGGTGATTTCAGGCAAAAAAACTTCCTTCATTTTACTGCAACGTGTCAACAGAAAAGATAAGGGGCTCCAATAGGGAAAAAAGTGTTGACGTATAATTAAACTAATGTATAATATCGTGCACCTGACAAAAGGGGAGGGGTTTTTCTCTCTGAGTGAGATATTCCTTTGCTAGTGACCATTAGCTTAAGCTCTGCAGGATAATAGTTTGCTGAAGCTAACGACCGGTGCTGTTACTCCTCAACGTACTGTTCTCTTTAAGATGCCCTTTTTTAACCTACTTACCTTGGTCCCCTCTCTCGTTTTGTTTAATAAGATACTGATTAACAACTTTTATCTCATCTGGGGAGAAATTTATCTTATGAGAGAGACACGAAGCATACCGACAAACAATAGTTATAAACGATTGCCTGTGACGAGAACTCTGTTGGGGGTCATCGTCTGTAGTGTTGTTGCTGTTACTGCATACTACCTGGGCCTCTTCTCTACGGCACACTCATCAGTTTCAGTTCACAGCACAGGAACCATCCGCTGGGTACCAGATCATCTTTATGACCTCCAGTTTGTCACTGAGGATAAGGGGTGGGTGGTAGGTGATTATGGGACAATTCTTACCACCCATGATGGCGGAAAAAGTTGGACCCGTCAGGAGACTGGTACGAAAGCCCTTTTACGCGGTGTAGACTTTGTTGACGAAAAGCGGGGATGGGCGGTCGGGCTGAGAGGAACCGTGCTCCATACCGAGGATGGAGGACAAAGCTGGGTTAAGCAAACGATTGATACCATGCGTCTTCGTTCTCTTGATCCCGATATCTACCTTCGGGATGTGGACTTTATTGATACCTCCAGAGGGTGGATTATTGCCCGAACTGGCTCCATATTTGTTACCCGGGATGGAGGAAAAAACTGGCGAGAACAGGTTTTGGAGGGAAAAGAAGCCCACCTCAATCGGGTTCGGTTTTTCACTCAACAGATAGGATGGATTGTGGGAGAGTTTGGCTCCCTCTTCGTTACCCGCGATGGAGGGCGATCCTGGCAAGCCAGAGAAACTGGAACGAGCGTGACCTTGATGAGCATCGCCTTTCTTAACCCCCAGGTAGGCTATGTGGCTGGTTTGAGCGGTACTATCCTGCGCACCCGCGATGGGGGAGAGAGATGGGAGACGATTTCAACTGGCAGGAAAGAAAATTTTTTTGACCTCTGTATAGATAATGGATCGGGACGAATACTGGTTCTGGGCACCCGCTTTCTCCATTGGTTTGAAGGACGCAACGGCGATAATCTGCACTGGCACGAGATTATACTTCCCCCAGGTGTTAATCTTTTAGAAACATGGTTCTATTCGTCTCAAGCTAATCCTGATGCCGGGGTGTGGGTTGTCGGCCAAAAAGGAATTGTCCTGCATTGCTCAAGCGGCAAAGAAAGCTGCCGGACGATGCTGAATTGGGGCAAGAATGTCTATCCTGGGAAAGGAGGGGCTTAGAGTGGGTAAAACTACCATGGATTGGAAGAGACGATTGGCCCGATTGCTTGTGGAGCACACAGGGATTGTGCTCGTGGTAATGATCATCTTTACCGGTGTGTTTGGTTATTTCTTGGTGACCGGGCTCAAGCTAAAGATCATCCTGGAAGAGATGATTCCGCAAGGGCATCCCTATGTCGAAAGATATAATACCTATGCCCCGATCTTTGGTGGGGCTAATACCACCTTGGTGGAGGTGAAAACTACCCAGGGAGACATCTACAATCCGGAATTCCTCCAGCGTTTCCGTAAAATCGCAGAGGAGCTCTACTATTATCCCGATACCAGCCGCTTCTCTGTCCAATCTATTGCCAGCAAAAAGATTAAGGCTATCACCGGAGAGGCCGGGACAATTCGTATCGAGGGCCTGATGTGGCCTGATATACCCCAGGATGCCGAAGGGCTTAGGCAACTAAAAATAAACGCCAAGGAACTCTACGGGGGTCAACTCGTCTCGGAGGATGACACGGCTGCTATGGTCATCCTGGACTTCAAACCCGATATGGACTTTGAGAAGTTTTATAACTTCTTTGAGGAGCTACGGGCGCGTGAGGAGGCCAACGGCCCAGTAACAGTCCATGGTGTGGGACGCCCCCTCCTTCTTGGTACCATCTATGCCTATGTACCTCAGATGATCGGCATCTTTATTTTGACCTTTGTGATCATTCTGGGGGTAGTTTACGTTTATTATGCCTCGTTCCTGGGGGTAATGATCCCCATTATCAAGGCAGTGATGACCACCATCTGGGGATTTGGTTTCATCAGCATAACCGGCTACAATGTCAACCCCTTGATGCTTATCCTGCCCTTCTTTGTCTTTGCCACCATCCTGAGCCACTCCATCCAGATCACCAATCGTTTCTATGAAGAATACGCCCGCCTTAAAGATTTCAAACTGGCTTTAGAAGAGACCATTGTGGCGCTGCTGAAGCCGAGCTTCTCAGCCATCTTTACTGATGCCATGGGCTTTACCGTGCTTTACCTGGCAGAGATACCTACCCTCCGTATCCTCTCTATCCTCTGTACTGCCTGGCTCTTGAGCATCACGCTGGCAGTGACCTTTAGTGCCGCCACTTTCTTTTACGTGCCAATACCCGAGAAGCTGGAGGCAAGGGGACAGAAGTGGCTCCACAAACTCAGCCTGCTGGCCGATTTGGACTACCAACGGTGGGGCAAGCCGATTATTGCGGTTGTGGTAGTGGTCTTTGTAGTGGGAGCGATTTTCGCTTCTAAAGTTATTATTGGCGATCCCTATCCTGGAAGCCCGATCCTCTGGTCTGATGCCCGTTATAACCAGGATAACACGGAGATCAATCAGCGATTTGGCCGTTTGGGGACCGATACCATCCAGCTCTTTGTGGATGGCCCAGAAGGGACCATGGCAGAGTCGCGGGTATACCAGGCCATTGAGGACCTGTCGCGTATTTTGTACCAGAGACATGAGGAGGTGAGTGGGGTACAGTCTTTGGTCCCGCTGGTAAAGAAAGTCCATTCAGTAGTATTAGAGGGGGACCCCTCCTATGAGTTTATCCCGGCCTCGCACGAGACCATTGCTATGGACCTATACTTCTTTCGGTCACGTTCTGATCCGGGAGACTTTGATGTATTTACAGACGGGAGCTGGCTTAAGGGGAACATCGTCTATTTTCTCAGTGATCACAAAAGTGCTACCCTTAGAAAGATCACTGCCGATATCGAGAACTTCTTTGCCCGCAAACGGAGCGAGCCTAAAGACACTATCCTATACCTCTTCCCCGGGGGCCTGGGGGGCCTTACCCTGGCTACTGACCTGGTTATTGAGAAAGCGCAATTCCTGACTATTGCAGCTATCCTGGCGGTGATCCTTATCACCGTTTATATTAGCTACCGTTCAGTAGCTGCCTGCCTTATGCTTGCTATTGTCCTCCTGGGGGCTCAGTTGATTGCCCAAACCTACATGTACCTTATGGGGATCGGTATGAACCTGAGCACTTTGCCGGTAGCTGCCGTGGGGATGGGCCGGGGGGTGGATTACGGGATCTACGTGATGGATCGGATTAAGGAAGAGTACCATCGTTTAGGAAGTCTTCCCCTGGCTATAACGACAATGTTGAAATCGGCTGGTACGGCTGTTGTCCTTACCGCTTCTACCATGATTATTCCCCTGATGCCATGGTATTTCCTTTCGGGATTAAAGTTTCAAGCAGAGATGGGATTCCTTTTAGCGGTGGTTCTTTTGTTTAACATGCTTGGGGCTATTGTCTTTATCCCCGCGGCAGTCACGGTGTTTAAACCCAAATCCCTTCTGGGCAAGATTCACGCTGGCGAAGAAAAAGAGGTAGTGTAAGCATAAGGTGGCTGGCCCTGATCCAGGTTGATCCCTTTGCCGGATAGAGGGGGAGGGCAGGCAAGGACTAAATAATTTTATTAGAGAGGAGGGAGGGTTATGAAGTTATGGTATAAGGGGATGTACAGCATTTGTTTGGGAGTTATAACAGTAATGCTGCTGTGGTGCTGTGGCGCCGGGCAAGCCCAGGCAACCCTATACGAGAACGTTTTTGGAGACCATAACCTGCGGATGGACGGTAAGATTCGACAGGGTTTCGTCTGGGGATACCAGAATGTGGGGCGGGGATCAACCGGACCCATATTCCAGAATCAGACAGATGAGTACCTGCTAGATTTTGTCACCAATTACAGCTACCAGGACTGGATGTGGGTAAAGCTTGATCTAAATCTCTGGGGCGATCTTATCCATTCTTTTCGGGATGACAGCCGTAACTTTGGCTATAAATACCAGGGGAAAGTCCATTCCTACACCGGGGCTACGGGGGATGGAGATGCTGATGATGCCCTGTCGTTCGCAGATACCTGTAGGAATGGAGACTGTAATAACTTCCTTCGGGATTACCTGATTCGCGAGGCCTCGGTTACCTTCACCAACCGGGAGAAAGGGTTTGCCCTTACCCTGGGAAAGTTTCAGCGGGGATGGGGGCAGGCGGATGGTCTGCGCCTAATGGATGTGATCAATCCCCTTGATTTTCGCAAGCGCTTCCTCTTTCGGGACTATGAGGAGTTGCGAATTGACCAATGGATGGCAGACCTGACTTTCTTTTTAGATGATTATATCCCCCTTGATCGCCTGGGCATCAGGGCCCAGAGTCTGGAGTTTATTTGGATTCCCAATGTGCGGCACAGTGAGCTCATTATCAATAACCCTTTTGACAAGGAGGCAGGTGGGAGGTGGGGATTCCCGTTGCCCAGGCACGACTTCTCACCCCGGGGACCGCTTCCCGATCGGGTGTTTGCGCACTTTATTACTACACCCGCTAGCACAGACTGGTGGAATTGGAATAATGGGGCCTTTGCTACCCGCTACTCCTGGCGGATGTTTGACACCGATTTCACGTTGAGTGGTTATTATGGCTGGCAGGATATGCCCATTACCCGGGTCAGAAACGCTGAGCTGCACCTGGGGCCTGACGGCAGGGCACCACTCTCTATTAACCCACCTCCTTTTAACCAGCCTGTATCGCCATCATTAGGTGAAGCGGCTTTTGGATTCGTTAATGCCGGCTTGGTTGATTTAGCTACAGGCACGGCTGCCCCATTCCTGGGACTACCCCTCCCCCCGTTGGGCAGCTCAGGTATTCCTGGCGGTCTTTCAGTGGTAGCCAATGTGGATGTGGACTTTCGGGAACATAAAAAACTTGTGGGTTTTACTGCTACGCGGGAGATGCACTTTATCAAGCTCCCACCCAAAAAGGTTAGCCCAGTCTTCCGCCTGGAAACTTCTTATGAGTTTAACAAGCCTTTTAACACTGTCCGGCTAGTTGCTGAAGACCGGTTTTCGGTGGTGGAGAAGGATTTCTGGTCCACTCTGTTCGGCATTGACTACTTCCTCTGGTTACCAGACTCCTTCTATGGCAACTGGCTCCTGACCCGTCCCCGGTCTATCTTTACCAGTTTCCAGGTCTTTTTATTTAAGGTTATAAATAATGAGGCGGGGGAACGACGTGTCCTATGGCAATCTCCATATATTGATTGGAGACGGCCTGACAACGAGTTCTGGTTTACCTTCGCCTGGAATACCGAGGTATATAAAGACCTTATCAATCTGGATGCATTATATATCTTTGATCAGAACAATAGTGGGTTTGGCATGCGCCACCGGGTGACCTTCAGGACTTTTGGAGACAACTGGCGGCCCCGGATCGAGTGGATCCATATGGAGGGAAAAGGAGACAAGTCTTTTGGGGTCTTTGACAACAATGATTCCATTGAATTCGAGATTGTTTATCAATTCTAATGAATAGAGAAAGGAGGAGAATGAGTTATGAATCACAGCACAAAGAGGGCTTTTTTATGCAAAGTGACTATAAGTATAGCGGTTGCTCTGTTCTTTATCCCTGGCATCACCTCTGCGCAAGAACCGCCTCAGTACGTCAAAGACTGGATAGAATTTGCTAAGACATCGGGTAATGCAGCGGACCAGAAGTGGGCGGAGCTGCTCAATCACCCGGATGTATGGGCCTTACAGAAGGGATGGAAGGAGTGGCGGGGGTATGATGTCTTTTCACTTCTGGAGGAGGCGCGAAAAAAGGGTGAGATTCCAGAGGAGCTGAAGCCAGGGCTGGTAATCACCCAGGACAATTATAAAAACTTTGCCTGGCTCCCCAAGGTTCTGCCCCAGTCGGTCATTGACCGCCTGGCAGATAAACAATGGTTCCCCCTCAAGCAGATCCGGGTGCTCCCTAATACCTCATATTATCTATCTAAAAACAGGCTGGAAGGGACAAAGAAAGAAACCGGCCAGTATTATGTGACCGAGGCCGGGGGGGTCAGAAT
>Ga0156295_1311_pt1 | contig 12518 bp, 8 predicted proteins | sample RifCSPlowO2_12_FD_107943 | JGI IMG/M metagenome (GOLD analysis project Ga0156295, IMG submission 107943) | Nitrospinae bacterium RIFCSPLOWO2_12_FULL_45_22 | reverse complement strand
AAAGGGCATTCTATATCAAAATAGGACATTCCTATCTTGGCTAGATAGGACATTATCATTTTGGGATGACAGTATTTTTATCATGGTTGTCAAGGTATTTTTATCATTGGGGTTTCCCCAAAAATTTATCTCTAGTGGAGATAAATTTTGTACCATAAAGGATTTTCGGAAATAAAGAAGTGGAAATGAAGGTTCCTCTTGTATAATAGGGGCTTAATTTAATACTATAGGAATTTTCATTTTAATAATGCGGTTTTGGGGTAGTCGCAGGCTTTAGCCTGCGTTAATTTAACAATTTTGGGGAAACTCCAAGATAACCACGGTAAAGTCAAAGTTATGCTAAATGGGCCCTGTAACTCAACCCTTCAGGGTTGAGTTATCAAGGCTAAAGCCTTGAGTTACATAATCAGATAATTCAAGACAACTTTGACATGACCGTCCCAAGATAACACAAGATAACAATTCCTCTTGACTTCAGAGAGACTTTAGATATAGATTAGAGGGGTTTTGTTTATAGCCTTTTTTAATCCCTTAATGGACATTAATTTTTCCCGCATCAGTAGAAAATGGTTAGGAAACCACAGAGAGCACAGAGGAAAATGCATTTAAGATAACTTCAGACATCTGGAAATTTGAATTCCGCCTTTTTTGCTAAACTGGCAAAAAGGCTATAAAAACAAAGGTTTACGGCCAATTTTGAAGTGGGCATAATTCCTTGCACCTTACTTAATTTTTGTTGTAAATATCTGTAGTAATATCAATGGGTTAGAAATGCTAATCTCTCCCATCATGCACTATGAGGTCTTAGCGGGGCAAATCCCTATGCCCAATGAGCAATTTTATGTCAAATTTTCCAGATGTCTGAACTTATTTGTAGGCACGAATTAATTCGTGCCTACTCTCTGTGGTTAATATCAGGAAAAGACTTTTGTCTATAAATTATGTTTAAACAAAATCCCTGGATTATGTAACTTTTGAGCTTTAACTTGACGTTGTCACATTTGCCATGTCATTCTGAGCGAAGCGAAGAATCTCGTTCCTTACAAGCTGAGACCCGTCGCGGAGTTTATCCTGAGCACAGCGAAGGGCTCAGGGTGACAGACGAGAGGTTCAATTTTAATGTGACAACCTCAAGCTGAAAGCTCAGTTTATTTTGGTTATTAACTTAACAGCAAGGGGTATCTATGGAACCGACCAAGAAGATATGGATGGAGGGTAAGCTGGTGGACTGGAACGAGGCCAAGATTCATATTCTGACCCATACGTTACACTATGGTTTAGGGGCTTTTGAAGGGATAAGGTGTTATAAGACTAGCAGAGGGTCAGCTATATTCCGTCTAAAAGAGCATATAGACCGCTTTTTCAATTCTATTAAGATAATACACCTGAAGATAGATTATTCTCCAGAAGAGATTATCCAGGCAATTACCAGGACTATTAAAGCTAATGAATTAGAGGAATGCTACATCAGGCCCATTACTTATATCGGCTATGGCGGTATGGGTATTAATCACCGCGGCATCCCTATCTGTACTGCTATAGCTGTTTGGCCGTGGGGGGTATACTTAGGTGATGGGGCATTAACTAATGGAATAAGGGTAAAGATATCTTCCTATACCGGCCATCATATAAATGTCAACATGACTAAAGCCAAGGTTTGTGGCAATTATGCTAATTCGCAATTAGCTAAAATCGAGGCTATTGAGCACGGCTATGACGAGGCAGTAATGCTTGACCCTGATGGATATGTAGCCCAGGGGTCTGGAGAAAATATCTTTATACTAAGGAAAGGGGTTATAAAAACCCCTCCCCTCACTTCTATCCTCGAGGGCATAACCCGGGATTCAGTAATAACCCTGGCCCATGATTTAGGTATCCCTCTCAAAGAAGAGTTATTTCCTAGAGACGAGTTATATATTGCTGATGAGGCCTTTTTTTGTGGCACGGCTGCAGAAGTCACCCCGATAAAGGAGGTTGATAATAGGGTCTTGGGCAATGGGAAGCCCGGCGAGGTCACCCGGAGGTTACAACAGGCCTTTTTCAATGTAGTGCAGGGCAAGGACGAGAAATATTTGGATTGGCTCTATTTTATTTGAGCTAAAGCATTTCCTGGCTTATTTGGATTTTAGCTTGTTGGTATAATCTTTCTAGCCAGGCAGAAAAAAACTTTGTGCTCTTTAGTTGTAAATATTCTTTCTTAAAGGTCTCCTCTTCGTTTTTATACCCCCCTTCCTTCACCTCTTTTCGCCCTAACAGTCTGAGCAAATAAAGGCCTTCGGGGGTATCAATCCCGTTAACATCACCTTGTCTTGCCAGGGCAAAAGCCGCTTTGATAAAAGGGGGATCACTGGGGATTGATGCTAAGTCCTTATTGCGGGGGAAAAAATCAGTTCTTTCCACCACCAGACCCAATGGAGCTGCTAGCTGTTCAAGAGTTACCCCCTTTCTAGCTTCTTCCTCGATCTTTTTTAATTGCTTAGCTGCTTCTCCCCGGGCCTTTCCCTTCAATAAGGTCTCTTTTACCTTTTCTTTTACTTCGTCTAAGGGGAGTATATAGGATTCTTTCCTGGCTACTACTTTCAACAGATAATACCCCTCATCACTCCTCAGCGGTGAACTAATTTTATCTGCTTCGGACGAGAAGGCCATCTGGACAAACTCGGCTGAATTAGCTACGCCGGGGATGGTTTGATCCCGGCTAAAAAAATCGGTAGTTTTAGGTGTCAGATGGTATTTCCCAGCCAACTGAGAGAATCTTATTCTATCCTTAGCAATATCCTGAAGGAATTGACCGGCCTTTATCCGTGCTAACCGGCGGGCCTTTTCTGTAGCAATCTTCTCCTGGATGCCTTGCCTTACTTGGGCAAGGGGGAGGGTACGGGCTTCTTGAATATCTTCTAGCTTGATGATATGGTAACCAAAAGGGGTTCTTACCGGGGGGCTAATTTCCCCTCGCTTGAGAGAGAAGGCCGCTTCTTCAAAGGGAGCGATCATTTCTCCGGATTGAAAATAGCCTAAATCGCCCCCCTGGCTAGCGCTAGCCGGGTCTTGAGAATGCTTTTTCGCTAGTTCGGCAAAGTCCTCCCCTTTCTTTATTCTTTCGATAAGGTCTTGGGCTAATTTTTTCGCTTTAGCCTCCTCTTCTGGTTTAAGTTCTGATGGCAATTTTAACAGGATATGTCGGGCCTTTAGCCTTTTCGGTACCCAGTATTCCGCTTCGTTCTCTTTATAAAAATCTTTTATCTCTTTATCACTAACTTTTACCTCCTCCAAATAATCCTTGGGACTAAAAAGGACATACTCAACTCTGATAGTAGTAGGCCGTCTGAAGGATTCCTTTGCCTTATTATAATATTTTTTTATCTCCTCCTCACTCAATCCTATTCTGTCTGTGAATAGATCAGGTTTTAGAAGGAGGTATTCCACCTGAACCTCTTCTTTTTCTCGACTATATGCCTCCTTTAACTCGAGGTCTGATACTTTAACACTATCTTTAATCAGATCTTCTAGCTTTTTTAAAAGTAGGGCTTCCCTCTGCTCTTCTTCAAACTTCTTGCTATCCACCCGCTGGTTACTGAGGGTGTTTAGATACCTGGAATAATCAAAAACCCCATCCCTTTGGAAAGCAGGGGTCTGTTTAATCCAATCAAAAAGCTCTTGATCTGAAACCTTAATCCCTAGCTCTTTAGCCTGGGACAAGATCAGCCGCTTTCGTATCAACTGGTTGAGGGCAGCCCTTTTCAAATCCAGCTTTTCCAAAAGCTCCGGTGTGAAATTATCTCGATAAATTCTAGAATAAAAATTATGCAAATTATCATAAACTTCTTGATACTCACTAAAACTGATCTCCTCTCCATTTACGTCGGCAATAAGCCGGGAAGGGGCCTGAGAGCTCCCCCGACCCCAGATCCAGAAGATAGTCCCTAGAAAACTAAATACTATGGAAAGCAGTATAGCTTTAAACCACCAAGACCTGGCATATTCTCTTAGAATACTAAACATCGCTCCTTATCTCCCATTTGTCTTATTCTTTGAACAGAGGTTTATAATAAAGGATATTGTAGCCGGTTGCAATACCCCGCAAACGGCCGTTGCTATTTTTAGTCTAAATTGGTATTATTTAATAACAAATTTAAGATGAACCACAAAGCCACAAAGAACACTAAGGAAATGCAAAGTTTAAAGCGAAAAGCGCAAAATTAAGGGATTATTCCTTAGCTTTACACTTTGCGCCTCGCCCTTTTAGCTTCATGGGGAGCAGCCGAAGGGTTGTCAATTAATTTCTTTGTGTCTTTGTGGTAACAAACTTAACTGGAAAATTAAGGATACCCTTATTAAAGGAGAATAAAGTCTATGGTCTTTAATAAGCTGATAGGGATATTTTCTAACGACTTAGCAATAGACCTGGGGACTGCCAATACCCTGGTCTATTTGAAAGGACATGGTATAGTCCTCAGAGAGCCGTCGGTAGTAGCAATACATCGGGATACCAAGGAAATCCTGGCCGTTGGTGTAGAGGCAAAAAGGATGCTGGGAAGGACTCCAGGTAATATCGTGGCCACCCGCCCCATGAAGGATGGGGTAATATCTAATTTTGAGATAGCCGAAGCGATGCTAAAATATTTTATTATCAAAGTACATAACAGGAAGACCCTGGTTAGACCCAGGATAATAATAAGTGTCCCTTCAGGTATAACCCAGGTAGAGAAAAGGGCGGTCAGGGAATCAGCAGAATCAGCCGGGGCAAGAGAGGTGTACCTCGTGGAACAACCAATGGCAGCAGCCATCGGAGTAGGACTACCTATCCAGGAACCATCCGGCAATATGATCGTGGATATTGGTGGTGGTACAACTGATATTGCGGTAATTTCCTTATCCGGCATAGTCTATAGTAAATCGGTGCGGCTTGGCGGTGATGCAATGGATGAAGGGATCATAAATTATATAAAACGAAAATATAATTTATTGATTGGTGAACGGACTGGGGAGGAGATAAAAAATAGCGTGGGCTCGGCCTATGCTATGAATGAAACTAAGACTATGCAGATTAAAGGTAGAGACCTGATTACCGGGATACCCAAAAATATTCAAATATCAGAGGAAGAAATCAGGGAATCCCTGAGTGAACCGGTAAATGTTATTTTGGAAGCGATTAAAACCTCCCTGGAACGAACGCCACCAGAGTTGGCCGCAGACCTTGTGGACAAAGGCATCATCTTAGCAGGCGGTGTTGCCCAACTGCGGGGCCTAGATGTCCTCTTGCGCGAAGAAACCGGGCTGCCGATAACAGTGGCTGAGGACCCCCTGTCAGCCGTAGTATTGGGAACCGGTAAAATCCTTGATGAGATTGACCTCCTGAAGAAGGTCTCTATTTAAAGCATCTTGAAGAGAAAAAATTATCTTGTACCATTATTAGTAATCATATCTATCTCTATCTGTTTGATTACCCTAAATATTAAAGGGGTAGTCTATCCTATTAACTTACCAGAAAGACTCATCCTATATCTCTTTGCCCCTATCCAAGCCAAGATCATCCAGGGGTTAAAAAAAATCCACCAGGGCTGGGGGCATTATATTTATTTAGTTGATGTAAAAGAGGAGAATGAGCGTTTAAAAAAGCAACTGGATAAATTACTTAGTGAAAATAATCGCTTTACTGAAATAGAGAATAGTTATAAGCGCCTCTTAAAATTATCAGAATTTAAACAGGCATTAAATTTCAAGACTATCCCAGCCGAAGTAATAGGCCGGGATATTAATGGTTGGTTTAGTACTATCTTTATTAATAAGGGCTCCCAGCAAGGGATAATGAAGGGAATGACAGTAGTAGGGCCCAATGGTTTAGTAGGACAAATAATCGTGGCTGCTCCCAATAGCTCAAAGGTATTATTACTGACCGATAGCAGGAGTTCTGTCGCGGCTCTTATCCAGCGAAGCCGCAGCAGTGGCATCGTTATAGGTAGTGGGACTAATAGTTACAAGGTGAAATATCTTAATCTCAATGCTGATGTTAAGGTAGGAGACCGCATCATATCCTCCGGGTTAGGCGGTATTTTCCCCAAAGGGCTATTAATCGGCTGGGTAAAAAAAATAATCGAGAAAGATAGCAGTTTTTTCTTAGACGCCGAGATAATTCCCAGTGTGGATATGGACAAATTAGAAGAAGTACTGGTTATAACTAATGTCATTAGTCATTAGTCATTGGCCAATGCAGGCTATAAGGCTTTAAACTAATGACCAGTGACCAATGACGTTCCATATATCATAGGAAGATAAAAAGAAAAAGATTATGAAATTTGTCTTTACTGCCTTTATAATCTTTCTTATCCCCATATTCCAGTACACCTTCCTTCCATTCCTTTCTTTTCAGCATCTCACTCCGGATTTGTTTTTAATAATGACCATATATTTCAGTATTATTATGCGAAGCTATGATAAGGGCTATCTTTACGGCCTGGGCTTGGGTCTGCTGCAAGACCTGATCGGGGGGGGTATTGCTGGGGTTAATACTCTCTCTAAAGGGCTGTTAAGTTTATTATCTAAGATTATATCGAGTAGATTTCTTCGGGTTCATTCAATAACTCAATTGCTCTTCTTTCTCTTAGGGAGTCTCATAGATAGCGCCCTTCTCTTGGTGACCACAAGCTCTTTATTAGAGAAGAGTTTAACCCTGCATATCTTTTTAAGTACTATGTTTATTAAATTTGCCTTGAATACCTTATTAGGAATACCCTTAATCTCATATCTGCTTAAGCTGGAAGAGGCAGTAAAGACCCGAAAGAGACCAGTCTATTATGTCCGCTCTTGAGAGAGGTACCCCTGATGCGTGCTAAATTCTTTAAATCTGGTGATTTAGAGGGATTAAAGGCTAGAATAACTTTTGTCAGGATTAGCTTCTGTCTATTACTGGCCTTGATTGTTCTAAGGCTCTGGGAATTACAGATTATCAATTATGATAAATATAAATCCCTATCAGAAAATAACCGCATCCGGAATGTTATCGTCAATGGTCCCCGCGGTATTATCTATGACAGGCACAAGGCAGTTATTGTTACTAACCGGCCTTCTTTTAACCTGACCCTTACCCCAGAAGATGTGCAAGACCTGAAATTTATCCTTTCCCTTTGTCAGAATCGCCTGGACCTCACCCCGGCAGAAATAGAGAAAAAGATAAAGTTTTCTTACCTGGAAAAGGATATCATACTAAAGCGAGATATTGCTCACGCTGATCTCGCCTTTATAGAAGAGCATAAGCTGGACCTTCCTGGAATCGGGTTGCAGATAGAACCACTCCGAAACTATATCTATGGCCCACTAGCCTCACATGTCGTGGGCTACGTAGGAGAAATTAATGAAAAACAGCTCCAGGTCCATAAAAACTCCCATACTTCCTTCTACCGATTAGGTGATCTAACAGGACAATATGGGCTGGAGAAGGAACTTGAGGGCTTTCTTCGAGGGAATAAGGGAGAGCGATTAGTGGAGGTTGATTCCCTGGGCCGGGAACTTAAATTGCTTAAAAAAGAGGTATTGAGACCGAGTAATAATCTAGTTTTAACTATAGACTTAGAACTCCAGCGTTTCATTGAGGATGTATTTAAAGATAAATCCGGGGCAGTTGTGGTATTAAACCCAAACAATGGCGAGGTTCTGGCCCTGGTTAGTCATCCAGCTTTTGACCCTAACCTCTTTTCCGGCGGTATCTCCCAACAAAATTGGGTCAACTTAATCAGTAATAGGACGAAGCCCTTGCAAAACCGGGTTATTCAAGGACAATACTCGCCCGGCTCAGTATTCAAGATCATTATCGCTACTGCCGGACTAGAGAGTGGTGTTATCACACCTGCTACTCGTTTCTATTGTCCAGGCTATTTCCCTTTTGGTGGCAGGGCCTTCCAATGCTGGCGGGAAAGGGGTCACGGTTCCGTAGACATTCATAAGGCATTGGTCGAGTCCTGTAATGTTTTTTTCTATAATGTAGGTGCCCGGTTAGGGATTGATAGGATAGCGAAATATGCTTCCCTGTATGGGCTGGGCAATCCCGTTGGCATTGGCCTGACCAATGAGAAAGGTGGCATAGTACCTTCCAATATCTGGAAGAAGGAGGTATTGGGCCAGAAATGGTATCCCGGAGAGACCATATCGGTATCTATTGGACAGGGGTATATATCGGTCACACCCTTACAATTAGCAACTATGATTAGTGCGGTAGCTAATGGAGGGAAGGTGTATAAACCTTTGTTAGTTAAAAGGATAGAATCTCCTGATGGTCGTATTATAAAGGAATTTAACCCGCAGCTCATCCGTACAATATCTTTACAACCCTCTACTTTAGCTATTATCAGAAAAGGATTATGGGGTGTAGTTAATGCGCCGGGGGGGACGGGTAGTAAGGCACAGGCCCCTGGCATCGAAGCTGCAGGTAAAACCGGCACTGCCCAGATAGTGGGTTTGAGCAAAGGTGGAGGCGAAAAAGGCCCGGAGCATCTTAAAACCCATGCCTGGTTTGTGGCCTTTGCCCCCGTTGACCATCCCCAAATTGCTATGGCTATTCTGGCAGAACACAGTGGAAAAGGTGGGGCAGCGGCTGCCCCTTTTGCCGGAAAGGTCATAGAATTTTATTTCAAGCCTCGGGTAATACCAGCTACCCAGGTGGAGGCTAAGAGAGAATAGATGTTTGACCGTAGGCTGATAATAAATATTGACTGGATATTACTGGGTTTAACCCTGGTTATTGCCTTCTTTGGGTTAATGGCTATTTATAGTGCGGCTGGTGGCGACGGAGAAAATACCTATTTTAAACAGATATTTTGGCTGGGCTTCGGGTTGGTTGGTTTAATAATTGTTATCAGTGTAGATTATACGACCATAGCAAAATCATCCTATTTCATTTATGCCTTAGCCATTGCTACCCTGGTGGCTGTAGAGTTATCTGGCAAGACGGTTTCTGGTGCCCAACGCTGGCTCTCCCTGGGCCCCTTATCTCTACAACCATCTGAACTGACAAAGTTAGTCATTATTATTACCCTGGCCAGATACTATAGCAATAGCAAAACGAAACAACCCTACCGGATATATCAGCTCTTAATACCCGGCCTATTGGCAGCCCTACCTTGCCTGTTGATTATTAAGCAGCCCGACCTGGGAACTGCTTTAATAATAGTATCACTCTTCTTATTACTCAGCTTCATAGCCGGTATAAACAACCGATCTTTATTAATCCTGATGCTGATAGGAATAACCTTATTACCTTTTGGCTGGCATCATCTGAAAGATTATCAAAAATCTCGGATATTAATCTTATTAAATCCTAATACCGATACCCTGGGAGCGGGGTATCATAGTCTCCAATCAAAGATTGGGGTTGGGTCAGGTGGATTATTAGGGAAAGGGTTCCTGGCTGGTACTCAAAGCAGATTGAATTTCTTACCAGAAAAATATACTGACTTCATCTTCTCGGTCATAGGAGAAGAACTTGGCTTTATAGGGACAACTACCCTGATCATCCTTTATTTATTTCTGATACTAAGAACCTTTGAGGTTGCCATTAAAGCCCCGGACAAGCTAGGGACTCTGATAGCGGCCGGGGTTAGTGGAATGTTCGGCTTACATATATTTTTCAATATCGGCATGGCTATAGGCTTGCTACCCATTGTCGGGCTACCGCTCCCGTTTATGAGTTATGGTGGTTCTTCTATGCTCACCAATCTCATGGGTATTGGCTTGTTATTAAATATAAGGATGAGGAGGTTTTTACATTAAGCTGTGGACATATGGAGCGATATAATACCTTATATACAGAGACCCTCCCGCTACCTGGGTGGTGAAATTAATGCAGTAGAGAAGGATAAGGCCAGAACCTATATCGCCCTGGTTTTTCCTGACTTATACGAGATCGGGATGTCGCACCTGGGGCTCAAGATTTTATACCATGTCCTTAATCAAAGGACTGATACGGCCGCCGAGCGTCTTTTTGCCCCTGACTTAGATTACGAGACCCTGCTAAGAAGGCATGGTTACCCCCTCACCAGCCTGGAAACTAGCCGGCCTCTCCATAAATTTGACCTGATCGGTTTCTCTCTCCAATACGAATTGACCTATACTAATATCTTAAACATCCTCAACCTGGGCCAGATACCCCTCAAGGCATCCGAAAGAGACAGGGACCTACCCATAGTCATTGCTGGTGGGCCTGGTGCTTTTAACCCTGAACCTCTAGCCCCATTCATAGACCTATTCGTTATTGGGGAAGGAGAAGAGGTTATCCTGGAATTGGTAGATACCTATCAACAATGGCGAGATGCCTCGGGCACAAAAGAGCAACTCCTGAAGGAGTTAAACAAGATACCCGGGATATATGTCCCGTCCCTTACTGGAATAAATGGGACAAAATGTACCAAGAAGAGGGTTATTCAGGATTTAGACTCAGCCCCTTATCCAGTTAGCCCTATTGTCCCTTATCCTAAAATCGTTCATGACCGTATAGTGTTGGAGATAGCCCGCGGTTGTAGCCGGGGGTGTCGTTTCTGTCAGGCAGGGATAATTTATAGGCCGCTGAGGGAGAGGAGTCCGGAAAAGATTAAAGTATTAACCATAGAATCCCTGCGCAATACCGGGTATGATGAGATCAGTTTGGTTTCTCTTAATACCGGAGAATATAGCTGCCTTACCCCATTGGTGGCAGATCTAATGCAATATCTGGTGCATCAAAGAATTTCTCTATCTTTACCTACCTTGCGGCCTGGCAGCCTAAATTCTACGATCCTGGAAGAGATCGGAAAGGTAAGGAAAACGGGATTCACCCTGGTACCCGAAGCTGGCACTGAGCGATTAAGAAAAGCTATTAACAAAGAGATGGCGGAGGAGCAACTCTTAAAAGATATCGAAAGGCTATTAGATGCTGGCTGGGACGCATTAAAGCTCTATTTTATGATAGGCTTACCTACAGAAACACAAGAAGACATAGATGGTATTATTTCGCTTTGCCAGAAGGTATTAGCATCAGGAAAGAATAATAAAAATAGGAGGATACGCAGGGTATCTGTCAGCTTATCCCCGTTTGTCCCTAAACCTCACACCCCTTTCCAGTGGTTACCCCAAGAAGAGCTAGCTGCCCTGAAGGAAAAATTGCGCTATATTCGCCATCGGTTAAAAGATGGACGGTTTATAGTCAGATGGCAACTGCCAGAAATAAGCTTTCTCGAAGCCGTAATAGCCCGGGGTGATAAAAAGCTAGCCACAGTTATTGAAAGGGCCTACCACTTAGGCTGCCGGTTCGATAGCTGGAGTGAGAAACTGGATTTCCAAAAATGGCTGGAGGCCTTCCATTATTGTGGCTTGGACCCTAAGGCTTATGCTAACACTGTCAAAAACCCCGAAGAAACCCTTTACTGGGAACATATATCTACTGGGGTAAAGAAAGAATTCTTGTGGGAAGAATTTATCCGATCCCAGAAAGCCGTATCTACTCCAGATTGCCGGATAGGCCAATGCTTAAACTGCGGGATAGGCTGCCAGCCATTAACCACCAAACCCCTAGAGGCCCCTTGTCTGAATAGCCTCCCCCTACACCATCCTGAGCCGGGAAAAAGACGGTCGGAAAGGATAAGACTGAAACTGGAGAAAAAAGGCCCAATGCGCTACCTCTCCCATTTAGAATTCCAGCAACTTTTCTACCGGGCTTCTCGCCGGAGCCAAATACCGATTATTTATTCCCAAGGAGCTCATCCCCACCCAAAGATCTCCCTTGGTCAGGCCTTACCGGTTGGGGTAGAGAGCGAAGGGGAATTTGTGGATATAGAACTTACGGCCAATGCTAAGATAATGACTTTAATTGACCAGCTCAATTCTCAGTTACCCTACGGTTTACGGGTAACATCGTGGCAGAGGATTTCTCCGGGTTATCCACCTATAGCCTTGGCCCAGGAAAACTTTAAGTTTAAAATAGATATAGAAATAAAGAGAGGAGAGAATATAAGGAGCTCCCATAAGGAACGGATAAATAATTTTATGAAGCAGGAAAAGGCCCTTGTTCGACGACAAAAAGAGGGTCAGGAAAAGGTCATAGATATAAGACCCCTGGTCGGCTCTATCAACCTGATTAATGAGGACGAAAAGACCCCTTGTCTAGAGCTGGTTTTAAAGAATCACCCTCAGGGCAGTGCTAAACCTACTGAGGTCTTAGAGAAGATTTATGAGGAAGATATGGCTAAGTTCTCCTCTATACGCATCAAAAAGCTAGCCCCCGACCATTTTTAAGCATTAGTCATTGGTCATTGGCCATTGGGGGACAGTTACGGATATAAGATATTTGGAAAGTTTATCAATTATCAGAGAGATTAGCGGATCTGGTTTGGGAGATTGTAACTACCGGAGACTATTTCGCCGCTGATGACTAATGATCACAACTCAATATGGGCAATGAGATAGTAATAAATACCAATAGTTTAGAGACCCGGCTAGCACTACTAGAAAATGGTGCCTTAACAGAGTTTTATATAGAGCGAGACCGAGATCGG
>Ga0156295_1004_pt2 | contig 12542 bp, 9 predicted proteins | sample RifCSPlowO2_12_FD_107943 | JGI IMG/M metagenome (GOLD analysis project Ga0156295, IMG submission 107943) | Nitrospinae bacterium RIFCSPLOWO2_12_FULL_45_22 | reverse complement strand
GTTTATAACTGGCACCTGGGTAGAAAGATGCTTTATCCCTATGAGGAAAAGCATCCACAGCAACAATTTGCCTTTGTCTTCAACACAAATCGCTGTATTGGTTGTCAAACTTGCACCATGGCCTGTAAATCTACCTGGACCTTTTCTAAAGGTCAAGAATATATGTGGTGGAACAACGTAGAAACAAAGCCCTATGGAGGATATCCTCAATTCTGGGATGTCAGGATTTTGCAAATGCTCGAAGAGGCCAATCCTGGCGGGCAAGTATGGAACCTTGCCCAAAAAGATGGCGGGCAGAAACCCTATGGAGTTTATGAAGGGGTAACTATTTTTGAGGGGGCCCAGAAAAGATATGGCCCGGAAGGGCAGCAGCGGGCTATCGGGTTCATCCCAGGTGATGAAGAGTGGCGATTTCCAAATATCTATGAAGATACTCCAGTTAGGACAGAAGGGTTAGATTTTGTCTGGGATGAGAAAGGGGTCTCCCTGCCAGAACATAGAACATGGTTCTTTCACCTCCAGAGACTTTGTAATCACTGTACTTATCCGGCCTGTCTGGCAGCCTGTCCTAGGGAAGCCATTTATAAGCGGCCAGAAGACGGTATTGTCCTGTTAGATCAGAACCGCTGCCGGGGGTACCGAAAATGCGTGGAGGCTTGCCCCTACAAGAAACCAATGTTCCGGGGTACTAGCAGGGTCTCGGAAAAATGTATTGCCTGCTACCCCCGGATCGAGGGTAAGGACCCCCTGAGCGGTGGCGATCCTATGGAGACCCGTTGTATGGCTGCCTGTGTGGGGAAGATAAGACTTCAGGGATTGGTAAAGATCAAGGAGGATGGCTCCTGGGCCGAAGATAGATATAATCCCCTATATTACATGGTTAAGGTCGAAAAAGTTGCTCTTCCTCTCTATCCACAGCTTGGCACCCAGCCCAACGGTTATTATATCCCACCCAGGACGGTTCCCCGGCCCTATCTGTGGCAGATGTTTGGACCCGGAGCGGATGAAGCAATAGAAAAATACCTCGCCCCTAGCAGGGAGCTATTAGCTGTCTTACAACTCTTCCGTATCGCCCAAAAAATTATCTTCCGGTACGAGATCAAGGAAGGTAAGAAGGTCTTTGAGACTAGTATTAATGGCAAGACCTGGTCCATGTATAATGATACCGTTATTGGCTACGGAAGGGATGGGAAGGAAATAGTTAGAACTACGGTAGAAGAACCTATCTATATCCGGAAGGATTTGCATCTTAACTCAATCTAATTGGGAGATAACAATGGAAGGGTATGATCCTCAGCAAGCCTTTGCCCGAAGTAGAATTTATCAGCTTCTATCGGGTGCCTTTCTCTATCCAGGTGATGATTTTTTTGCTTTACTCCACCAGGGTTACTTCATAGAAGAACTGAGGGAATGGGGGGAATTTCTCCCAGATGGGCCAAAGAATGGGTTTTTACAGAAGCTTAGAGAACAAGGAGCCGCCTTCAAGGGACTTTCCCTGGAAGAATTAAAGCTCGAATATGGAAGAGTCTTGGGCCATTCTGTTTCCAAGGACTGCCCTCCTTGTGAGACCGAATATGGTGTACATCATGTCTTTCAACAGACCCAAACCTTAGCGGATATTTCTGGGTTCTATAGGGCATTTGGACTGGAGGTTTCTCAGGAACAGGGAGAGCGTTTAGACCATATCGGTGTTGAGCTGGAGTTTATGGGGTTTCTTGCATACAAAGAATACTATGCCAGTGCGAGGCATGGCGAAGATAAAGTCCAGATATGCCGAGATGCCCAGCAAAAATTTCTGAAAGAAAACCTGGGGAGATGGGCGCCCTTATTCCTACGACTCTTGATGAATAAGGCAACCAACGGCTTCTATTATGGGCTGGGGGCTCTAACCGAGGAATTTTTAAAGACAGAAATGCGGTTTTTTAAAGTTCATCCTGAACCAATAGGAGAGCTCCAGCCGCAGAGATATGAGTTTGATGATACCTGCGTTTCTTGTGTTAACAACTCAGAAAAACTATAGGGAGGAGGTAATATATGAACTGGGTAAAGCTTTTGAGAGAGAGGAGAGGTTATCTATTCGTATCACTTCTATTGTCCTTCTTAGTGTTACCCTTAGCCTCTCAGGATACTGGTGCGGTGGATGTTAACCCGGAGCTTTTACAGAGAGGCAAGACCCTTTTCGAGCAAGAATGTAGTGTATGCCATGGTATGGAAGGTAAGGGAGATGGGACAGCCGCTTATCTCCTTTTTCCCAAACCCAGGGACTTCACTAGTGGTGTCTTTAAGGTGCGTTCTACACCATCCGGCGAACCTCCTACTGATCAGGACCTATTTAATACTATAACCACAGGATTACCCGGGTCTGCTATGTCTGGTTTTAGCTCGATTCAAGAACAAGATCGCTGGGCACTGGTTCATTATGTAAAAAAAATGGCTAATATTGAAGGGGAGCCTGAAAGGATGATTAAAGTACCGGCTGTATCTAGTGCGGCTCCTGAGCTCGTATCCCAGGGAAAGGCGCTCTATCAGAAACTAAAATGCTGGGAATGCCATGGTAAAGAGGGAAAGGGAGATGGCCCATCTGTATCTGGCCTCAAGGACGATTGGGGCTATCCTGCCCCCCCCAATAATTTCACCCGGGGGGTTTATAAAGGTGGGGGCAAGGATTCTGATATCTATCTCAGGTTCACTACCGGAATGGATGGAACCCCTATGCCTTCCTATGAAGATTCAGCTAATGAGCAAGAGCGCTGGGCTTTAGTTCGTTATGTAAAGTCATTGGCTGCTCAAAAGGTAGCCCAGCAACCGAGCACGGGCAAAATAACGGCACAAAAAATAACAGGTGATATTGTATCAGACCCCAACAGTCCAGTATGGGAAACTGTTGCAGCCGGAGAAATTCCCCTCATGCTCCTCTGGCAGAGGGATGAAGTAATCGAGTCAGCAAAGATAAAGGCTATTCATAATGAGAAAGAGATCGCCTTCCTCCTGGAGTGGGAGGATATGGAGCCGGCTGGTCGCTTCACCCGGCATCAAGATTTTTCCGATGGGGCAGCCATCATGTTTTCCCTCTCACCGGAGCTACCTCATTTTACTATGGGGACAAAAGGTAAGCCGGTAAATATATGGTATTGGAGAATGGATAGGCAGTTAGATCTTAAAAAATTCCAGGATATGGAAGATGTATACCCCCAGATGGCGGCAGATGATTATTTATTTGCCTCAGGATGGCATCCTAAAAAGACCGAATCCCGCAGGCAATTTCCTATGGCTCCTTCCCCTGCTCATAACCGAACCTATGTGACTGGTTGGGGTGCGGGTAACTATGCTTCTAACCCGAAGAAACCATCGGCAATAGAAGACCTTAATGCTGAAGGCTTTGGTACATTGACCAGCCAAAAAGTCGAGGGGCAGAATGTGGATGGACAAGGGATATGGGCTAATGGTTTTTGGAAGGTTATTTTCAAACGAAGCTTGAAATCCAATGAGCCATATGATCTTAACATGAATCCCGGTACCAAAGTACCTATAGCTTTTGCTGTATGGGATGGGAATAAAGGCGATCGAGATGGGCAAAAAGCGGTAACAACCTGGTATGAGCTAGATTGGAGGTAAGGTCTTTAGCTATCAAGGAACAGAGAGATCAAGGGTCTTGATGAACCTCCGCGAATTAGAAAATACCTTTATAGTTTTTCCGAAAGGGGAGTTAAGATGTCATTCGATAGGGTAAGTAGAAGACAATTCCTGGAAACACTAGCGGCTACTGCAACGGCCGCTCTGGTAAGCAAACCCGCAATAGGTCTGGCATTGGAGAAACTCCAGCCTATTCCAGAGATAAAAAATCCCCTGGAACATTATCCACCTCGTGAATGGGAAAAGATATATAGGGATATATATAATCCGGATTCATCCTATATTTTCGCTTGCACTCCAAATGATACCCACAACTGCTACCTCAGGGCATATATCAAGAACGGGATTGTTACCCGCATTGGCCCGAGCCAGCGATACCGTGATGCCACCGATATTTATGAGACTAAGGCCAGTGCCCGGTGGGACCCTAGGATATGCAATAAAGGCGTGGCTATGGTGGGTAGGTTTTATGGAGATAGGCGAGTTAAATATCCTACGGTCAGGAAGGGCTTCAAAGAGTGGGTGGAAAAAGGTTTTCCCAGGGATGAAAATGGCCAACCACCCTTAAAATATTTCAAGAGAGGAGAAGACCAATGGGAGAAGGTTTCCTGGGATGAGGCATACACTATAGTTGCCCAAAGCATGATTGATACAGTTAAAACTTATAGCGGTACTAAAGGAGCTGAGTTGCTCCAGAAGCAGGGTTACGATGCCAAGATGATAGAGAAGATGATGGGTGCCGGTACACAAGCGATGAAATTCAGGGGCGGGATGCCGCTATTGGGTGTAATAAAACTCTTTGGGTTATATAGAATGGCTAATTCCATGGCACTGTTGGACTCCTATATACGTGGTGTCGGGCCGGACAAGGCTATTGGAGGTATAGGATTCGATAATTATTCCTGGCATACCGATTTGCCTCCGGGACACCCTATGGTTACCGGACAACAGACTATCGATTTTGACCTCGTCAATGCTGAATACGCTAACATTATCCTATGCTGGGGGATGAACTGGATATGTACTAAGATGCCGGATGGCCATTGGCTGAGTGAAGCAAGGCTCAAAGGGGCAAAGGTCGTTACCATAACCACTGACTATAACTCTACCTCTTCCAAGGCCGATGAAATAGTTATCATCCGGCCCGGTACGGATCCAGCTTTTGCCTTGGGCCTGGCTCAGGTGATAATTAATGAGAGACTATACGATGAGGAATTTGTGGAGGGATTCACCGATCTGCCGTTTCTGGTGCGGATGGATACCCGAGAGCTTCTCCGGGCCCACGAGATCATCAGTGGCTATAACAATGCGGAGCTAAAGTATACAAGAGTTATAAAAAAAGAGGAAAAGCCTCCCCCTCCATTCGCAACCAATCTTGGTATGCCGGCAGTTAGTAGTGACATGCGACAAGAGTGGGGGGATTTTGTCGTATGGGATAGTAACGCTAAGAAAGCCACTCCGGTCAGCCGGGATGATACCGGGGAAAGGTTCACAAATAAAGGGGTCAAGCCCGCCCTCGAAGGTGAGTTTGAGATTTCTTTGACTAATGGAGAAAAGATTAAGGTTCGGCCGATATTCGATATTATTAAACAACATCTTGAAGACACCTGGAATGTTGATTCCACCTCCAAGATTACCTGGGCACCGAAAGAGGCGATAATAAACCTTGCCAGGGAGATAGCGGCCAATAAGGAAAAGGTGCTCTTTACCGTGGGCATGGGTCCGAATCAGCTGTTCAACGCGGATCAGAAGGACAGGGCCATATTTCTGGTAGCAGCATTAACAAGAAATGTCGGGTTTTTTGGGGGCAATGTGGGCAGCTATGCAGGGAATTATCGAGCAGCATTATTCAATGGAATGCCCCAGTACATAGCCGAAGACCCCTTCAACATCATCCTTGATCCTACTAAGCCGGCAAAGGTTAAACCTTACTTCAAGATGCAGTCAGCCCACTTCTATGCCCATGGTGATACGCCCTTGAAGGTTCATGATATATATTTTAATGGTGAGACCCACATGCCTACGCCTACGAAATTCTTCTGGTTTGCTGCTTCCAACTCCATCCTGGGGAACTCCAAAGGAATGTACGATGTAGTGATGAACTTACTGCGCAATAGGAAGATAGAGGCTGTAGTAGTCAATGAGTGGTGGTGGTCAGCGAGCTGCGAATATGCCGATGTAGTGCTGCCGGCTGACAGTTGGGGCGAGTACAATGTGCACGATATGACGGCCAGTGTCACCAATCCCTTTGTTATGGTTATGCCTCTAACTGGGGTTAGCAGGATATGGGATACCAAGAGCGATAGTGAGACCTATGCTGGGGTATCAGAAAAACTTGGTGAATTGACTGGTGATAGTAGATTTAAGGATTACTGGAGGTTTATTGCCGATGGAAAGGCAAAACCTTACCTCCAAAGGATAATAGACCATTCCAATACCATGAAAGGCTACCAGATTGATAATTTGATCAGCAAGGCCAAAGACGGAATACCGGCCCTATTGATGAGCAGGACCTACCCGAAGTTCATAGGATACGATCAGAGCGTCGAGTCTGCCCCATGGTACAATAAGACCGGGAGGCTGGAGTTTTACAGAGAAGAACCAGAGTTCTTGGACTATGGCGAGAACCTACCTGTTCACAGAGAACCAGTGGATGCCACCTTTTACGAGCCAAACGTGATAGTCGCCAAAGGACATCCATTGATAAAACCAAAGACGCCAACCGATTATGGCTGGCCCATGGATGATCTCTCTGGAGAGACCCGCCAGGTGCGTAATGTCGTCTATACACCGGACGAGCTGTTAAATACCAAACATCCCCTGCGGAAGGAAGGGTTCACTCATATATACTTAACACCTAAGTTCAGACATGCAGTTCATACCTTTGGTGTTGACCTGGACCTCCTCTCTATCTGGTTTGGTCCCTTTGGTGATATGTATAGACGAGATAAGCGTAAACCCTGGGTGAACGAGGGTTACGTAGAGATCAATCCTGATGATGCGAGAGAGTTGGGAATAGAGGATGGGGATTACATTTGGGTAGACCCGGACCCTAAAGATCGTCCATTTAAGGGCTGGCAGGATAAACCGGCTGATTACAAGGTTGCAAGGTGCCTCCTGCGGGCCAGATACCATCCCAATCTGCCCAAAGGCATTACCAGGACTTGGTTTAATATGTATCAGGCTACCCATGGCAGTGTGAGGGGACACGAGAGCAGAAAAGACGGTCTCGCCAGGAATCCCGATACTAATTATCAATCGATGTACAGATATGGAGGCCACCAAAGCTCGACGAGAAGCTGGCTACGGCCCACACTGTTGACCGATACCCTTGTGAGGAAGAACCTTATGGGGCAGATGATAGGCAAAGGGTTTGAGCCTGATGTCCATTGCGCCAACGGTGCCCCAAGGGAATCATTTGTTAAGTTCACCAGGGCAGAGGATGGGGGCGAGAGTGGCAAGGGCAAATGGCGTCCAGCAGTTCTTGGGTTCAGGACTGGTTATGAAAATGTAGCTATGAAGAAGTATATAAAAGGTGGTTTCATCTCGAAGGGGGGTAAATAAATTGGCCAAGGTTAACAACTGGCAATTAAGCAGGGAGATGGAGTTTCCCTATGGAGAGTCAAGATCAAACCGACAGTGGGCTGGCGTATTCGATATAAACAAGTGCATAGGATGTCAGACCTGCTCGTTGGCATGCAAGACCACCTGGACCACCGGCAGAGGTCAAGAGTATATGTTCTGGAACAATGTAGAGACCAAGCCCTATGGGTATTATCCCTTAGGATGGGACGTGAAGCTCCTTGAGATGCTTGAGACCCAAGAGTGGGGCAATGGTGTTTACCAGGGCAAGACGATATTTGAGGCCAAGCAAGCCGGAGAGAAGATGGTGGGATTTACCCCAGAGGATGAAGACTGGTCATATCCCAATATTGGGGAGGATGAGATAGCAGGGGGCCCTGTCTCACAGGGTATGTACATAAATTATTTACCTCACCCAGTTTGGTTTTTCTATCTTCCCAGAACATGTAATCACTGTACCTATCCGGGGTGCCTGGCTGCCTGTCCCAGAAAGGCCATTTATAAGCGGAAGGAAGATGGGGTAGTCCTTATCGACCAGAAGCGCTGCCGGGGCTATAGGAAGTGCCTTAAGGGTTGCCCCTATAAAAAGACTATGTACAGAGTGAACACAAGGGTCAGTGAGAAGTGCATAGGATGTTATCCCAAGATTGAGCAGGGCCTAATAAGTCAGTGCTTTGAGATGTGCATAGGTAAGATAAGGATGCAAGGTTTTTTAAATACACCGGAAAAGGCAGACCCAGCAAATCCTCTGGATTTCCTTGTCCACATCAAGAAGGTAGCTCTGCCATCGTATCCCCAATTTGGCACCGAGCCCAACATATATTACATCCCACCAAAGCAAGTCCCCTTAGATTATCTTACCCAGATCTTTGGGCCCGGGGCAAAGAAGGCGGTAGAGACATATAAGAATGCCAAAGAGGACGAGAAGTTGATCGGTGCGCTGCTCTTAACAGGCAGTACCGAGAAGCTTATAGGGTCTTTCAAGATACAGAATGGCCAGGCAATTGGTTATGACAGGAAGGGGAACGAGATTACCAGGGTTCCAATAAAAGAACCCACAGTGGTGAGACCTCACTACGATAAGAGGCTGGACGTTTATAGGTTGGATGTTACATAGAGGAGGTTGTAAAATGAGATATGTTCGGATAACAATAGTTCTGTTACCGCTATTTTTTTTGGCTTTGGTACTGGTACCAATAGGATATTCGCAAGACTCTTCTATCCTAAAAATTGCATACACTCAGAAGGATATTGCAACTGATCCGTTCGCTGATGTTTGGAATGATGCGACGCCCATTATTATCGAACTTACTGACCAAGAAATCACTGAGCCTTTTGGTGGTAAGCATCTGCCTATTGAGGTTAGAGGGCTGCACAATGGCAAGTCTATTGGCTTTCTCATCGAATGGGCTGATTCAACCAGGGATACAAAGGTGACTGGAAATGCCTTTACCGATGGAGCTGCCTTACAGTTTCCAATAAACCTGAAAGAGGAGACAGACCCCTTCATGGGTGGTCCTGGCTTAGTAAACATCTGGTTCTGGCGTGCCGATTGGCAAGGGGACCTTGATGATGGCACCGAATACCTAGATACCAAATATCCTCCCTACCCGGGATACTACTTCCCCCAGGATAAGCAAGTATTCCTAAAGGAGATCAAAGGAGGCAGACTTATAAAAGACTCTCCTGTGGAAGATTTAGTTGCCCAGGGCTTTGGCACATTAGAAAGGCAGAAACAGCAAGACGTTGCTGGTAAAGGGGTTTACGAAAAAGGCAAATGGAGGGCTGCATTCGTCAGACCCTTGGTGACTAATGACCAATTAGACACTCAGTTTAAACCGGGGATGGATTCCAAGATAAACTTCTCGGTATGGGACGGTGCGGATAAGAACAGAGATGGGGAGAAATCGGTGTCAATAGATTGGGTAGATGTGAAAATAGAGGATACTAAGTAGACCATGAAGGAAGAGACACCATTAGCCCGCAGCCAGATATACAAAATGTTTTCTACGGTTCTTGGTTACCCAGGAGAAGAGCTTAAGGCATGCCTATCGGGTGCTTTATTTATCTCTCAACTCACTGAAAACGCCAAAAAATTACCCAGCTATCATATAATAAAAGGACATATACAATTATTGAATACCTCGATAAAAGGATACGGGGACAATATTTTCCCCACTATCATTTCTGAATATCTTGATTTATTCGGCCAGGATCAGGAGCCTAAGTGTTCACCCTATGAACTCAGCTACCTAGCCCGAGGGCCGCTCTTTATGAATACTGGAAACCTTGCCGACATAGCTGGCTTCTATAAGGCCTTTGGTTTACAAGTAGCTGATGGTAACAAAGATAGAGTTGATCATATAACCGTCGAACTGGAATTTATGCATTTCTTGACATTTAAGGAGGCATTTGCCCTGAAGAATGGAGACCATAGGAATTTAAAGGTCTGTAGGGAAGCCCAAAGGAAATTTCTCCAAGATCACTTGGGGCAATGGACAAGGGCCTTTCAGGAGCAGGTGAATGTAAATAGTAACTCAAGTTTTTATTGCGAGATAACCAAATTACTCGATAAATTTGTATCTCAAGATTCTAAGATAATGGGTATCAAACCTGAGGAGATCAAGCGGGATCAGTTTGAATTATCGGGATCAGTTTAAATTATATGGTGGTGACCTATAGCTTTTGCTGTATGGGATGGGAATAAAGGCGATCGAGATGGGCAAAAAGCGGTAACAACCTGGTATGAGCTAGATTGGAGGTAAGGTTTTAATGGTGGGAGAATCCCTAAGAGCCGAGGATATTAAACAAGGGGAATATATCTGGTCTCGGAGAGATTTCTTTTCTCTAAGCGGTTGGTTGGGAATTTTAGCTGTCTCTGGAATCTGGGGGGCTTCTCTAATAAGGTTTATGTTCCCCCGGGTACTGTTTGAACCTTCCCCGGTCTTCAAAGCAGGTTATTCTAATGATTATTCCGTCGGAGAGGTGAGTGAGAAATTTAAAGCCACCCAAAGGGTCTGGATCGTTCGTGATGAAGATGGCCTTTATGCCCTTTCAGCTATATGTACCCATCTGGGCTGTACCCCCCGGTGGCTTACGGCAGAGAATAAATTCAAATGTCCCTGCCACGGCAGTGGGTTTACCAAAGAGGGGATAAATTTCGAAGGACCTGCACCCAGGCCACTGGAGCGGTTAAAGATTACCTTGGCCGAGGATGGTCAATTGTTGATTGATAAGGGCAAGAAGTATCTTTACGAAAAGGGTGAGTGGGGAAAACCAGGTTCTATCCTGAAGGCTTAGGCCCAACTGAGTTCTCCCACTCCATTTTCAATGCAAAATGCAAAATTAGCAATTAGCATTTCAAAATCAAATCCTTCTTGTTAATTGCTAATTTTGCAATGGCTGTAGTAGCTGCAAAGCTTACCTTTGCTACAGTCGGCTGAAGGCAGAGACAAGCTCTGCGGCTACATTGTTTATTCAGGTACGAAGGAGGGATATCTAGATGTTAAAAAAAAGTAAGGATTTGGCAAAAATTATTTATGAGAGCCAGGTCTGGAAATCCATTTTACGACATGGTTATCAAGATATCCCCAGGAACCGGGTGCTCCAGGTAGTGAGCAATGTATTTCTTCACCTACATCCACCAAAGGTACGGCGCCATGGGGTAAGGATGCGCTATACCTGGTGTATGGGTGGGACTACTTTTCTCTTATTTTTGGTTACGGTGGTGACGGGTGTAGTGCTTATGTTTTACTACCGCCCCGTAGGGGAATATGCCTATGCTGATATGAAATACCTCATGTTTGATGTTCCTTTTGGGCCGATCATGAGGAATATGCACCGCTGGGCGGCCCATGCCATGGTAATAACCGTTTGGCTCCATATGTTTCGGGTCTTTATGACCGGCTCTTATAAGCCCCCTAGGGAGTTTAACTGGGTGGTGGGGGTAATGCTGCTGGTGCTTACTCTATTACTCAGCTTTACCGGCTATCTGCTCCCCTGGGATCAATTATCCATGTGGGCAGTAACTGTAGGAACCAATATGGCGCGGGCTACACCTTTTCTGGGCCATGAAGGGCCCTTTGGTCTGGAGATGGGAATGACGCCCCGGTACGATGCCCGTTCCCTTCTCTTGGGGGGGAGTCTGGTGGGGCCACCAGCACTCTTACGGTTCTATGTCCTTCATTGTATCGCCATACCCCTGATGGCTGGCATATTAATGATTGTCCATTTCTGGAGGGTGAGGAAGGACGGGGGTATATCCGGCCCTTTATAAATAGATTGGGATTTTAACTACGGATGAACCGGGATAGACACGGATTCAATGCAAAATGCAAAATTAGCAATTAGCATTTCAAAATCAAAGATCTGAGATTAAGAGATTTATAGAGACTAGGAGACTAAATATCTAATCTCTTTTTAGTCTCTTAATCTCCTGGTTTCTCTAATTGCTAATTGCTAATTTTGCATTGTTAATTTTGCAATGAAGGAAGTAAGCAGAGGGAATCTTCTATGGAAAAGGAACAAGACGCTCCAGTAGCGGTCAAAAGAGGGGAAGTAATTCCTAAGAAGGAGCAAGACAAGGTTCATACCTGGCCTTATCTGACAAGACTCGAGTTCCTATGTGTGCTCATTGTAATGATCATTTTGACTGTATGGTCTATCGGCATTGATGCCCCACTAGAGGAACAAGCTGACCCTACCAAGACCCCTAATCCATCAAAGGCCCCCTGGTATTTCTTGGGACTTCAGGAAATGCTGGTCTATTTTGACCCCTGGATTGCAGGGGTCGTTCTTCCTAGCCTTATTATTATCGGTCTGATGGTAATCCCCTATGTGGACATCAATCCGAAAGGAAACGGTTACTACTGTTTTAGAGATAGGATATTTGAGATATCAACCTTCCTTTTTGGTTTTGTAGTGCTTTGGGTTATGCTGATTATTGTGGGAGTATTCATTCGAGGGCCAGGCTGGAACCTTTTCTGGCCCTGGGATAAATGGGACCCCCACAAGGTAGTAGCCCTGACCAATGTGGACTTGCCCTACTGGGGCCCTTTTGGCTGGCTGGGTAGAAAGATTTCCTGGTTGGAGAATCCTAAGGTTTTTGGTGTGGAGATCATTGGGATGTTAGCCGTTGGGGCATGGTACTTCCTTGGCGTCTTATATTATATATGGAGAAGGAACACCCGCGTCATAAAGGCCCTTGGGCTGGTTCGCTACAGCATTGTAGCCTTTCTCTTTCTAACTATGCTAGCCTTGCCGATGAAGATGTTCCTTAGGTTAGCCTTTAACATTAAGTATATCTGGGTAACTCCCTGGTTCAACAT
>Ga0156295_1002_pt2 | contig 12793 bp, 9 predicted proteins | sample RifCSPlowO2_12_FD_107943 | JGI IMG/M metagenome (GOLD analysis project Ga0156295, IMG submission 107943) | Nitrospinae bacterium RIFCSPLOWO2_12_FULL_45_22 | reverse complement strand
TTTGGTTCAGGGATTGGATCTCCAAACTCTTTTGCTGTATCTATCCACAACTGAATTGCCTCTTGAGCATTTTTTAATGCTTCATCAAGTGCACTGCCATGTGCCAGACACCCTGGAAGTTCAGGTACCTCTGCTATGAAAGCTTCATCTTCATTGCTCCAATAAATAATAATCTCATACTTATACATTATTTTCCTCCAAGTTTATATTTAACTATAACATTTCTTACCTGTTTTACCTGATATGGCTTTGCTTTATCTCCCTCACGCTGAAGATTGATTTTTTCTGTTACTCCTGCCTTTCTGAACATATGATGACTACTTCTGATTCTTTCTTCAAACCCTAAGTTCTTCAATAAGTTGCGCAACTCATCAAAATGAATATTTGCATCAGATGTTCCGCTTAGAATTTTTAGTAAAAGCTTTTCATATTTACGCATTGCACTTTATTTTACCTGCAACCACAGTATCCGAAAAGATAAATTATTAAATGTATTATTGCAAGACCTGACCCCAATCTTCACTTAGTTAACTTCTTAAGTAGTTCCTGGCTTCTTTTTAGCCGTTTGTTGGGAGCATTGGAATATCTAAGTAAACTAGCAGATAAGGCATTATCATAGCCGTGAATAAAGTTGTCTATGTCCTGTAGGGTTAGTCCTTCAAAAAAATCTTCTTGTTTAGACTTGTTCTGATTAACCATCTTTGCGCCTACCTCCCTTAAGTAAGCTCCCTGAAAGGTCAAGATTAGGGGAAGCCGGTCAGGGATCACCGGCTTATCGGGCCATGGTTCCCTATCCCCCAAAACGGGTCATGGTATCAGTAGTTAGAAAGAATACATTTTTTGCAGTCTATAGCTCATTCCCAAATTGCCCATTTTTTCTTGGCCTTTCTTGCCGCCTTATCTGATCGGCAAACCAATCCTTCCAAGAGTCGAACGCAGACACAAAGAGGAAGAAGCTAATGATAAAGAGAACGAAGCAAGTTTCCTTACCCAGCCATGCGCCGCCAAACAAGGCAGCTATTCCTATGATAGCCGCTAGGACGAACTGTGCTCTAACTTTATAGTAGTCTTCAGGCGTGCATATGGGTTCATCAAGCCAATTGTAAGAGGATTTTTCGTCCGGGTTTTCCATTTTTTATACACCCCCTTTATTTTGACCTTATACATACATTTTTGACCTATATAGATCATCCTTTTTGCCTCTTCGACTCTATCCAAGCTAGTAATTCCTCAACTTTTTCCATTTCATTGTAATTAGGATAATCTCTCTTTAGCTCTAAAAGCTCTTTCCGTGCCATATCATAATTTGCTTCACTGAAGTAAGTAAACGCAATATCATATTTTGTCTCAGGAATGAAATCAGAACCAAGTCCGATCCGTAAACTATGTTCAATTTTCTTTTTATAGTATAGCCTTGCTGATGGATAATCTCCTCGGTTAAGGGCTTTTTCAGCGCGGGTTAGCAGGGATATTCCCATAGTAATATCTTCAAGCGTCCGGGATAATCTTATCGAATCATCAACTCTTTGAGTCTCAAACTTTGGGTGAATTTGTTTTACCTCTTCGAGAAGTTCTACACCCCTACTATGTTCCTTCTCATAGAAATAAGACATAGCAATGTTGTAACGACACTTCGCAGCATAATCACTTTTCCCCTTCCCCATTTTCTCCAATATCTTTGTGGCGCGTCGCAAGTAAACCCTAGCATCACTATACTTTTTTTCATCAAAATATTCCTTTCCTCTTTCGAATAGCCTATCTGGATCGTTTTGTCCTCTATTAAAAAAAATTCTTAGTAAATAGACTAATCCCCCGACAACTACAGCAATTGCTAACACCTGTAAAAGGGTAGCTCCAGCCTCGACAGTAGGCGCAATATGTGAGGAGGAATTAGGTAAAATTATCTTGCGACCCTGGATGTAACTATAGTGGTATTGGATGGGAAAGTACAATCGCAGAGCAATCAGAGTAATCCCAGACAATATCGCCCCTTTTTCTATATGCTTATGATAAAGCTTTATAAAGGAAATAATTTTAGGGAAACCCATTTCCCTTATCCGAATAGATATGTAATAAATAATTGTACCAAATATGAATGCCAGGGATATAACGCCTATAACATCAAATATGCCTTCTTCTTCAAGACCACGGAAATATACACCCATGTGATGGAAAAAGATATTTCCAATATTGTAAGTCCATTGGATGCCATACATGTTTTGTAATATTTCTTAACTATCTTCAAGGTTTCTCCTATAGTGCGTTTGTATATTCTGACCATAAGGATGCCCCCACATTTTTCTGGCGGAAACCTGAATATCCTCGAAAAATCTTTGTCCATAGTAATAATCACCCGTTTTTCTTTACAGGCCATTTGATAAACTTCATCGTCAGAGATTCCAGAAAGCCCTTCTCTTACGCTAATAACATCATGACCAATCTCTCTTAGGTAATCAATAATAAGCTCAAAAAGGTTCTCATTGGCAAACACCTTCATACAGCAACTCTGGCCTCTTCATCAGCAAGAATTGAAGCATAACCTATACATACCCTGATATCCTCATCTGTAATATTTGGGTATGCCTTCTTATCTCCGCGAAAATTTTCTCCAGCCTTGATCCAGGAGAGATAACTCTGCTCTGTCCGAATAGGAAATAGGACCAGGCCCCTATTTTCCTATTTTTATTCCTACTGAGTCAGTGTAATGGATTTGCCCGGAGCCCAAGATTTTTATTATAGCCCAGTAGAGGCCAGGAGGTTTGTCTCTGGGGACGGCTATAGGGAATTCTATTCTTTTCTGCTCTTTGGGGCCTAAGGATATGAGCTGAGAATAATGTGGTATCATATCCCAGGTATTTATTGGACTGATAATTTGTATTTCATACCATTGCTCCTCTGGTGAGGGATTTGTGAGGGTGATAGGAAAGGTCTGTCTCTGCCCCGGCTGCAAGGTCAGGGGGTGAGGGGTGATGGGTGAGGAGTGAGGAGTGAGGGGTGAGGAGTAAATTATAGCGGCCTTTTCTTCTTTATCAACCCTGATATAACACCCTTCGATAACTACACCTTTGCTTTTCTTGTCTTCTACCTCCATAACCAGCCTATTCGTCTGCCCATAATTTATCAGCTCCGGTAGGATAGGGTAGACCCTCTTCTCTTCGCTATTGCTGTTCTTCTCCCGGGATAAGTTTTTATCATTAATAAAGACCTTTAGGTCGAGAGCCCCATTGCTCTCCAGCACAAAAAATAATTCGTGCCCCCTCCATTTTTCTGGCAGCATGAATTCCTTATAATATTTTCCTATCCCGCCCCGCCAGATGCCCTGAGCATCCCAGGAACCCGGTATTTTAATATATTGTACCGGTGGGTTTTGCCGGCCTTTAATCTTCTTGAACAGCCAGAGGCCATGGAGTTCTATCTTTCTCTTGTCTCTTTCTCTTTCATTGGGGTAAGGGGCGAGTGCGGGGTTTCCAAAGCCGTAAAAAGAGGCCCCGCGGTTATATTCCCAGTAGCGATAATAGATAGGCATAGCTTCTTTGGGCAATGATGGCTCCCTGGGTTCACCAGATCCTTTTGAGCTCAATCCCGGTATTTTCTGCGACCTGGTTTGTAAGACAATAGTTTCCGTAGAAAAAGGGGACAGGTCTATAATGGTGCTCCCCTGCTCCTGATCAAGAACCGCTTGTTTCTTTTCTCGTAAATCGGCCCTCCAGGCATTCTCTATTGGATTAAATAATATTATCTTTAGCCGAGCTGGCCTCCCCACTGCTTCATAAGCCCGCAGGACAATCTCTTTGGCCGGGTCTTCTGGGGCGAAAGGGTCTGCCGGTTCTGGCTGGGATAATCCTGGTGGTTTCAAGGCCATAATGATCGCTTGATCAGAATTAGTCCGCACAAAAGACATCTCCTGGGGTAATATCCCCGTATGTCTTGTTAATATCCGAGCTACCAAAGGAAAATTGACCTCATAACCCTTTTGCTGAGTCTGGGCTTTGCGCCAGGAAGCCATATGGGGATAAAGGCTATAGGCAAAGGTATGGGTACCATGCATAGACTGTATACCAGAACCATCCGGCAAAAACCTTTTTTTCCCAGCAACCCACACGCCAGACGGCCAGCTCTCATAACCACGCAACAGGGCCATAGTCAAAGTACCATCGGGATAGATATTATAGCCGGAGGTGCCTTTATTGAACAGGGCAACGCCATAATCCTCTACTCCTTCACCCTCCATCAACCCATAGGCTATAATATAATCCCTTTGCTCAAGATCCTTCAATATTTCATCAATGGCAGCGGTAGAGACCGTTTCTCCTTTCTCGCTGATAAGCAGCGCTGGTATATCCCCGGAAGAATGCAGCCAGAGCAAGGCCCGGCCTTTTTTTTCTAGCAGCCGATAATATAGTTGTCTCTGTGCTGGCCGGAGCTGCCGGAGCAACTGAGCGGTATAGCTATTGGTCTTTTCGTTACCCAGGCTTATACGAAAATCTGGTAGATTGGAGTCATACCGCAAGTCACCATATCTCCTGGCCGAGTCCAGGGTCTGAGTAGTTGTTATCCCCTTTTTTATCAGACCAGCGGCCAATCGGTTAGCCGCCGCCGTTCCCCCTTTGCCCTTTACGATCTCACCTACACCCAAAGAATAGCTGCCTATAGGCTTTCCGCTATCAAGGTCTTTTATCATTATCCTGGCATTAGGACCATACTCCACCCATTGGTGAGCCGGGCTGTCCAGGGTATAGCGCTGCTCTTCATAATCAGTATCATAGCCAAAAGAGCGGCCTATGACGGCATTGGCCACCTGAAAGATGGGTCGGCCACCCTTGACCTGTAGGGGGAAATGAACTTTATATAGACCTTGTTTACCCTGAAAATCTATGAAGGTAGACAAAAAGTCTATCCGTTTCAGCCCCTCATAGAGGATAATCTCCTGTTTTCTGCGGCAACCCTCAAAGGGCCCCTCCAGGATCAATCTACTACTAACTGGCCCTTGCCTTAACTTACCCTGAACTGGATAATTCTGACTATACCACTTCTTACCGGTAGGATATAGTACCCATCTGCCCTCACCTTTTCCAGGATATTCTTCATAGAAGACCAATTCATTACCCAGGGCCCCTTTGCCCGGTTGAATAACTTCTTTGCCAGACTCTTTATCTAAAAGGCTAACTATCCCACCACCCCGGGCTGGGGCCAGGGTTATTTTATAATATTGGTTTTGCAGGACTATCTGGGGGGTGTTAGGAGTAATGTTTTGTTCGCCAGGCACTACTAAATCGCCCTCGGTTAGCGGTATTATTTGGTAGAGGCGGTAGCCCATAGAAGGTATCTGCTGGCCGATAAAGCTAGCCTTCAGCCATCTAATCCCCTTGTCCTCATAGTTGAGATAGTCATAAATCTGATAGGGGACTTCTTTGCCTTGAGGGTCAATAATCCTTATACCCTGCACTTTAGCCTGTCCTTGAGGGAACTCCAGCTCAAAGGAAACTATATCATCCCGGGACCAGGACAGGGGATTAAAGACTGCTAAGGGAAGCCCCTCCATCTTTTCAGTATTTATGCGTTTTCCTATCGCCAGCAGAGAGCGGTCTAATACCCTCTGGGCCAGCTCATATGCCTCGCGCCAGCCAAAGGTAAGGTCTAAATACACCTGGTCACCTTCGGTGCCCGTAATGGCATCATGATGGGAGTTGAACAAGATTTGGCGCCAGGCATGATCCAGGACTTCATAGGGATAAGAAGCGCCTAGCAGATAAGCCAGGGTAGCAAACCTCTCGGCAGTGAGTACGGTATTCTCTGCCTGCCGGTTGGCCAGCTTACTATCAATATTAGTCACGTTGGTACCCGCAAATATGGGCCCCATATCCCTTGTAATAACCGGTATTTCTTCGGGTTCAGAAATATCTTTTTTTAACTGGCTAAAGAATTCCTGAGGTGTGGCAATAATAACCCTGGGTGATAGGTATTTCTCATTCCACCAACGGGCCAATAGGGTTAGGTTCAGGAAAGGCTCAGCAAAGTCCGCACCCATAGGCAGGAGGATATTTTTGGTAAGGGCAACCTTTTTCAGCTCTTTAAAAATCTCTTCTAACGCCCACCCCGCTTCTAAAAGAGACCCGGCCCGGGCAAGTTTTTCTCCGGCATGGTAACCGGCACTCATATGGTGGGTTAATAAGCTACTGCCATCCGGGGCCATCCAGAGAAATTCGGTAGGAAAATTTATCTGCTCAGGCTTTACGCCCCAGTCATGAAAAGGGCCCCGGTACCAGGCCGCATATGATAGGCCGGCCTTTTTCATAAACTGAGGGAAGTTAGGATCGTGACCAAAGACATCGCACTGCCAGGAGGTCTGCACCGAACCCCGCATAATTTCTTCCTGATAAAAGAGGCCATAGAGGATGTTCCGGATAATGGTTTCTGGGCTTAACAAGGTGGACTGCAACTGGTTATAAGCACCGCCCACCAGCTCACAGCGTCCCTGCTTGATCAATTCCTGTAAGGTAGTTCGCTCCATCGGATATTGATCCCAAAAGGGTTTCAGATAAGGTACCTGTTCCAGGACAAATTTGAATTCAGGTTGGTTCCTGGCAGTCTCTAGAAAGGCATTAACCAGGCGCAAGGCCCTGCGGGTAGAATTATCCTGGGTATTCCACCAGACCGGATCGTAATGAAATCCGGGGACGATAAAGATCTTCCAGCCGGTCTCTGCCTCAGACAGAGTCAAGGTAACAGGTTTTTCTTGACTTCCCATAGCATGCCGGATGCGTAGTATAGTGTCTACTTTTTTTGTTTTTTTATAGGACTTAGGCAGCCCTACGGTGGTTTCTACAGTCACGGGCTTAGCAAAGGGGATCTCCTGAGTGACTATCCCTTTTTGCTCCCCAGCCTCTATTTCTCCTATCAATATCTTAACCCCGGTTAGCTTCCGGAGGCCAGGGTTAAAGAGCTTTATCCGGACAACCGGTAGTGGATTATTTTCGGTACCGGTCAGCAGCCCCGTAGTTTCTATCCCTAAAAGTATCAGCTTGGGGAAAAAAAACAGATAGAGTTCACCAATAAAAATAGCCCCCAAAAGGAAAAGCAATAAAACCATGAAATATCTCTTATGCCGATTAAAGAATGGGAATATCTTCCACTTGATAGCATGTTTCAGTACCCATAGGACAGATATGGCAATTAATGGATTTTTTATGTGGGTTAAGCTCAGTTTCAAGCCCAGGAAGCTTAGCTTGACTCCACCAGTAAACTCTATGAATAACGCCAATAAAAAAGCCAAAAATATGAATATGTCAATAATCTTCAGCAAGGGATCAAACCTTTAAAATCATAGCTAAGGGTTCATACGGTAGCAATCAACAGCCAGCAGGAAGATCGTATATAATTCTGGCATATCTGTCAAGGATTATGCTGGCCAGTGTTTATCTTGAAAATAACTCCTCAGAAGGGCTACAAATTTAAATCTTATTTTCATGCTTCTTTATGGCCTGCAAGGCCATGACGGTTTCCCCAAAAATTACTAAATCAAGCCCCGAGTGAGCGAGGCAAGTATCATCCTTTTCAATCTTTTACCACAGAGGATGCAGAGCCGCTAGAACCATCTATAGTGGTATAATTATATTCACAAGGTACAAACTTTGAGAGGAAATTCACCAATTACAAATTGTTTTTTTTATCAATTTATGATAAAAAATATAAAATTAAGTTATCTTGATGTATTGCTTAACACAATTTAAGCAGGTCGCTTCCCCACCCTAAATATTTTTGGGGAAAGGCTCAAAGTACGTTAAAAGGTATAGTAATGATTGAGTCTAAGCCTTTGGCTGAAGAGAAGAAGAAAAAAGCTCTTATTGCAAGCCAAAATGTCGCCGATTTATTTTACTTAAAGGAGGGCTTGGAAAAGATGGGCTTTGAAGTATTCGAAACCTCGGATGGTTTTGAAGTCATTAAAAAGGCCCTAGCTGAAAAGCTGGATATCATCATACTGGACCTTTTTCTGCTCAATTTAAGCACCTATCAATGCTGCCGCCTATTAAAAAATGATGCCAATTGCAATACTATCCCCACTCTCATTCTAAACTCCTCAGAAAGCCCCATGGAAGAGTATTGGGCAATCAATTCTGGGGCCGATGGTCTTCTTAATTTACCGGTTCGTTTCGATGAACTATCCAAGGTAGCAAGCCAGGTCAGGAACAAAATATGGAAAGAAAACATCTTCTTCAATATTCGGGAAACCCGGCGAATTCCGAGTAACCAGGAAATCCTCTCTCTAGCCAACAACCTGTTAGAGCAAAAGCTTTTTCAGACTACCATTCTTAACGAAATCAATCTCATGGATCATTCCGTAAATACCATGAGAGATACAGTTATCGCTATAATGGAAATTATGAGAACCCTGGTACATTTTAGCCTTGCCGGGGTTTTTTTATTCAGTGATCTAAATGGTGACCTTTTAGTTTACCCCAACGAAAAAGTTAGCAAAAATCAGATAAAGGTTTTTTCCCGTTTTATCCTTAAATATCTGTGCGAGCAATTTCAGATTCAACTTGCCGGGAAGGATATCAATTTTACCTTACTTAAAACTGAAAATGTGAAAATGTCACAGGAGGAAGGACCACCCCCTTCAGAATCGGAATTTTATATACATCCACCTCAACTACCCTCCTCCCCCTGCTGTTTTGCGGCCTTTCAAGGGGTTAGTTTAGAACAGCTCCGGGAAAAAGACCGGGAGGATTTGTTCATAGCCCTGGATCAGGTCATCAGTGTTTTGGAAAAGAAATTCTTCTTTGATCAAACACAGCAGTTTTCCATCATTGACACTATAACTGGGTACTCAAGCAGGGCCTTTTTTCTGAAATGCTTAGAGCGGGAAATAAGTTACACTAAACGGTACGAAATTCCTTTGACCCTTATTGTGACCGATATACAAGACTTTCAGAACATAAGAAAGAAAGGAACAACTATAGAGATCAATAATCTGATCCGTAAGGTCTCTAAGGTTATCCTGGAGACAGCACGAAAAGTAGATATTGTAGCCCGGTTGAAGGATTCTACTTTTGCCTTGCTTTTGCCCAATACTAATCCCTCCCAGTCTATCCATTTGCAAGAAAGACTCAAGGAAGAGATGAAAAAGAGACACTGGAAACTGGGGGGGGACGAGGAGACCATCGAATTAAATTTTAAAACAGCCCAATTTGACCCCCACCTGGATTCTTCAACAGAATCATTCCTCCGTCGAATTGAGCCTCAGCTATATGAGTCTGAAGAAACCAAGGGTCTCTTTGTTGAAGATGATCTGGCAGAGATATTTTTGGAGGATATAATTTAATCTTACACCTAGGTAAAAGTTTTTTCTACGCGCTCCCTCATGCCTCCTAATGGACGTCACGGGGCTTGAGAAGTCTATGGGTGGATTAAATGTCATTTTAAAACCCCATTGGTTCTAGGAATAGAGAAATGAGTAATCCCGGAATGAACGAATCCCAAATGAAAATCGGGGAGTTGCTAGTTAAGGAAGGCCACCTCACCAGGGAACAGTTAGAACATGCCTTGACTAAGCAAAAAGAACAGACGGTATATAAGCCACTGGGAGCGGTTTGTATTGACGCCGGATTTCTCAGTCGGATCGATTTGACCCGGATTCTCAAAAAATACAAAAAAAACATCTATCTGGGAGAACTATTTATCAATTTAGGTCTCGTTACCCCGGATCAGATAACAGAAGCCTTAGAGCGACAGAAAGAGTCAGGGAAAAAACTTGGAGTTATTCTCATGGAAATGGGTCTTATCAAGGAGGAAGACCTCGTTAATTGTCTGAGTCTGCAATTAGGTATCCCCAAGATTTCCCCAGACGTGAATCTCATTGATCGATCCCTCGTCAAAGAGGTCAGCGAAACGTATTTACGGCGAAATAATGTCCTTCCCGCTTTCAAACAGGATAAAATAGTCACAGTCATCACAGCCGATCCTTTGTCAAAAGATATTCTAACCGACCTTAAAAATCTCTTCCGATGTGACATAGAACTGGCCATCGCCTCCTCATCCCAAATTTCAAAAGTCCTCGATCAGCTCTTTTTAACTAATGTCCAGTTGGGCAGGGACGACAGTGAGGAGAAGAACCGTAAGAATCTAATTATTGGTGATCAAGACTTTACCCAAAGTGATAACGACAACATCATCAACATCCTTAATTATATTATCTCCAGTGCCGCCAATGAAAATGCGAGCGACATCCACATAGAACCTCAAGACAATACTCTTCGCATCCGATTCCGTATTGATGGAGTGTTGCTACACAAAACCGACCTACCTCTTTATTTAAGCAAGTCTCTGATCTCTCGGATAAAAGTGCTTTGCAGGTTGGACATCGCCGAAAAGCGTAGACATCAGGATGGTCGAATCGAAGCGCGGATAATGGATAAAGAGATAGACCTTAGAGTATCGACTTATGTCTCGGCTTACGGAGAAAACGTAGTTATCAGGGTCCTACATCGGAAGAGCCATTTAATTGAATTGCAACAACTGGGTTTTTCACCCACCAATTTGGCCAAATTTAAAAAAGTTCTGGGTTATCCATCAGGCGTTATTCTAGCAACTGGACCCACCGGCAGCGGCAAGACAACTACCCTCTATGCAGCCATCAATTATCTGAACAATATGCAAAAAATGATTATCACCGTGGAGGACCCTGTGGAATATACTATTCCTGGTATTGTGCAGGGTCATAAGGATCCTAAGCTAGACCTCACTTATGCCGATTTCATACGATCCATGATGCGTCAGGATCCAGACGTACTTATGATTGGGGAAATCAGGGATAGGGAGGCAGCTGAAGCCACCATCCAGGCCGCCCTTACAGGCCACAAGGTACTCAGTACCTTCCATACTGATGATACCACTGGTGCCCTCCTCCGACTCATGGATATGGGAATAGATACCTTTCTTATTTCTTCCACGGTGGTGTCGGTAGTATCTCAGCGCCTGGTGCGTGTTGTTTGTACCAATTGCAAAGAACCATACACTCCGGGGAAGGACGTTCTGGCCTCCTTCCTGAGCGGGACGGATTTTAATATCGATTCCTTTACCTTCTATGAGGGAAAGGGGTGCCCGGAATGTAATTATACCGGCTTTAAAGGACGAACGGCTATTCATGAGCTCTTATTTTTAAACGATAATATTAGAGATGCTATTTTGATGCGGAAAACCTCCTCTCAGATTCGCCAGATTGCCCAGCAAGAAGCCAATCTCATATCCATGCGCGAGGATGGCTTTTACAAGGCTACCCGTGGTATAACCACCTTGGAAGAGATTATTCGGATGGTATTTCATCAAGAGTCTGACGAGTTTAAGGCCCGTCCGGCAAAGGAAATTGTAGCCCTTTGTGAGGGGAAAGAATTACCCGGCCGAAAAGCGCCTCCCTTGCCGCCGCCTATAAAAAGAGAGAGGGATACGCTGACTGCCTCTGGGGTGACGCAAAATGGTTGGGAAAACTCCACTGCTGCCTCAGTTAGCGAAGGAGAGATATATCGTGCCCGCTTTGAGTGCGCCACCATTGCTACCGAGCAAGAAGGGATCCGGAATTTGTTCAGGACTTATCAAGAGCTTAAAACTCGGCTCCATGCGCCTCTTGATGAGGAATTAGTGACAGATTTTATCAATTTTGTGATTGATGCCTCAAATAATCTTCATGAAAACCATGAAACAGAGTTTGTAGAGTTTTCCATCCAGGTCCGAGGAGGACAGCCGACGATATTCATAGAAACAATTATTCCCTCTTATCCTCAGCCTGGCAATCTCCGTCCCTGGAAAAAGGCTGGAAGACATATCCTTAACTATCTGCCTTAGGATCTCTATATGGGAATCAGCAACTATGATAAAAGAAGAGTAAGGTCCAGGAGAAAATCAGGCCTGCACCAATTCTTGAAAAACCAAAAAAATGCTCCCGAAGAAAGTAGGAACAAGTCCGAAGTTGAGTTGGAAACCATAACCCCTTTTCCGCATAAGTGTCCCCCTAGACGGCCAATACCCGTGAAAGAACAAGCGGATAGCTGGAATGAAAATAATGTCTCCTTTCCCGTAAAGTATACAAGAATAGTTAAGGAACTCAGTTTTGAAGAATATCTAAAGAGTATCGGCAAGTCGACTGGAAAGAAATAAAAATCTCTCTTTTTTACATTACCCAGCCTCAGTGTAGATTCTTGCCCCGCCCTGCCCTTTCAAAAATAAAGTTTACAAGGAGGAAGCGAGAATATTCTGCATTCCCACGAACCCTATATCCTCCTTGCTCTCTTCGGCTGTAGATGATAGACTGGAGGCACAGAGATAAAGGGCCAAAATTTTCTGCTTTTTAATGGAGAGATGGGAAATATTACATTAATTATAGGTGGTAACCGTTCAGGCAAGAGTCGTTACGCAACCAATATGGTAAAGGCTGCCGATAGGGTTTATCATATTGCCACAGCCGAGCCATTGGATGAAGAGATGGCTGCCCGGACAGCCCGCCATAAGGCTAACCGCCCAGCCCATTTTATTACCCTGGAAGAACCCATTGCCCTGGATAAGGCCCTGGCCCGGATACCTGACTCCAAAGACCCGGTAATATTAGACTGCCTCACCCTCTATCTATCCAATCTGCTCCTCTATTATGAGAAGGATTGCCCGGACAAAGATAAGCTGGAAGAAAAGATCCTAAACCAGGGGGAATATCTATTGCATTTAATATCCCAAAGAAATAATCCCTTTATAATTGTCTCTAATGAAGTGGGACAAGGGGCTATACCTGTTACACCGTTAGGCCGGT
>Ga0156295_1308_pt1 | contig 12805 bp, 13 predicted proteins | sample RifCSPlowO2_12_FD_107943 | JGI IMG/M metagenome (GOLD analysis project Ga0156295, IMG submission 107943) | Nitrospinae bacterium RIFCSPLOWO2_12_FULL_45_22 | reverse complement strand
CACCAAGTCACTAAAAAAATCGACCGGATTGAAAAATCAATCGGAATAGCCATTGTTGCTTATCTGATCCTAATTCGGGCTCGCAAACAGGATATAAAACCTGGCAAATCGTGGAGTATTTTTCCGCTCAAAAACAACTTTACGATGCACCTAATCCAGAACCAATTTCAACATTCGCTGGAGATAAAAATGAAAAAGCTGAGAAAAGCTGCATAGTACCTATGTTTTCTCAAGTATACCCGTCGCTTTTGAGTATATAGGATTAAGATGTTAGCCATGGATTAATACAAATAAACACCGATATGCAGCAGGGGAGTTATTGGAGACTCAACAAAATTATGGTAGTATCTAAAAAGAGTATGAAAGATTTTATTACCTACAAAGATGCGGGAGTAAATATTGAGGCGGGCCAGGAGAGTGTCTGCCGGATAAAGATGGCGGTAGAATCTACTTATAACCCCTCGGTACTTCAGGGCATAGGCCCCTTTGGCTCCCTGCTGGACCTGAGCGATATACTAAAAGATTATCACCATCCGGTTTTGGTACAGAGCATAGACAGTGTAGGTACTAAACTAATGATTGCCCGGATGGTGAACAATCATACTACTATCGGTATGGATATGGTTGCCCATGGGGTAAACGATATACTCTGTCAAGGGGCGAGACCCCTGACCTTTTTGGATTATATTGCGGTAGATAAGCTAGAACCGGGGCATATTGAACAGGTAGTAGGGGGTATAGTGGCAGGTTGCAAAGAGGCAGGGATGCCCCTGGTAGGGGGCGAGATAGCCGAGTTGCCCGGAATATATTGCCCCGGCCAATACGACCTGGTGGGATCTATCACGGGCATTGTAGAGCGAGAGAGGATAATTACCGGTAAAAAGATTTGTCCGGGGGATATTCTAGTAGGGCTTGCTTCTAATGGGCTCCATACCAATGGCTATAGTCTGGCCCGTAAGGTATTCTTTGAGTTAAAAGGCTATCAGGTGGATAGATATATTCCCGAAGTGGGCACCACATTAGCTGAAGAACTATTGAAACCCCACCGTAACTATGCCCCAGCGGTTTTAGCCATGATAGAGGCCATAGAGATAAAAGGGATAGCCCATATCACTGGTGGTGGTCTGATAGATAACCTACCACGGATACTGGCCCCTGGCTGCGAGGCATTGATCTATCCCAATAGTTGGGAAATACCACCTATCTTCCGGCTCATCCAGGAAGAGGGTAACGTACCGCGGGATGATATGTATCGAACCTTTAATATGGGTATCGGTATGGTACTGGTGATAGCCAAAGCTGAGGCTGCTACTGCGCAAGAACGGCTCAGGCAGCAATGGGGGCTGGAGAATTATTTGATTGGTGAGATAATCCCGGGGCAGAGGCGGGTCAGCTTATGAAGAGAAGGAAAAAGGGAATAATCGTTGGGGCGGGGCCTGCGGGCCTATTTGCGGCCTGGAGGCTGGCGGGCAAAGCCGAGGTTACGGTTATAGAAAAGGGTAAAGATATTTATGACCGCCACTGCCCTTCCCATGATCGCTGTATCAAATGCCCCTCTTGCGGCATAATAGAGGGTGTGGGGGGTGCTGGTGGGATGTCGGACGGGAAACTCAATCTGCACCCCAAGATTGGTGGAGACCTCACAGAATTTATCACCCTGGAAGCAGCCGAAGCCTTGATAGATCAAGTAGATAGGGTCTTTGTAGAATTCGGCGCCCCACCAGCTAATCAATCTGACCCTGCACCCTTGCTACGTCGCGCGGCCTCCTGCGGGATAGAATTTATCCCGGCCCGGCAGAGGCATATAGGTTCTGATCGCTTACCCAGCCTGATCCATCAGTTTAAAGAAAGCTTGATAAATAAAGGTGTTCAATTCATTTTGCAAAGTAGAGTGGAGGACATTATTGTCCAAAATAATCGCTGTAAAGGGGTGTGCCTGGGTAATGTAGAGATTGAAGCGGACAGCGTTATACTTGCCCCGGGCCGGGCCGGGTCTTCCTGGCTGGCTCAATTAGCCCACAAATACCAGTTGCCTACCAGACATGAGCCCATTGATGTCGGCGTGCGGGTAGAGGTGCCAGCAGTCTGTTATGATGAGGCGGTACAAGTCAACTGGGACCCTAAGTTTAGGCTCCGGACCCCTACTTATGATGACCTGGTAAGGACTTTTTGTACTAACCCTTGTGGATTTGTTATCCGCGAGACCTATGGCGCTAATGGCACCGGGGTCAATGGCCATGCCTTACATTTTCAGCACTCGGAGAACACCAACTTCGCCTTCCTGGTAAAGGTTGACCTTACAGAGCCTTTAGAAGATACCAGCGCTTATGGTCATTCTATCTCACATCTGGCTTATACTATTGGTGGCGGGGCACCTATCATCCAGCGATTAGGGGATTTGAAGCAGGGTCGTCGCTCTACCTGGAACCGTATAGACCATAGTTATGTACGGCCTACACTGCGGGTCGTTACGCCTGGGGATATCTCTATGGCCTTACCGCACCGCATCGTTACTGATATTATTGAAGGGCTGGATATGTTGGATAAAGTCATTCCGGGAGTTGCTTCGGGCTCGACTTTGCTCTATGCCCCGGAGATAAAATTCTCCGCCTTACGGATCATTACCGATAAGACCCTGGGGAGCAAGATTAAAGGGCTTTATCTGGCAGGAGATGGGGCAGGACTCAGCCGGGATATTATCAATGCTGCTATTACCGGCATAATTGCCGCCGATGGTATTATCGGCGTTACTCCTATCGGCGCCACAACACATTAAAATATTGCAGGCACGAATTTATCCGTGCTATTTAGCAAACAAATTAGGCTATTTCCAAGGCAAAATGGAAGGAGAGAATGAGATATTAATAAGGAGCCATATATTGTACTATGAAGAGGTATTTTCCCAATTGAATGCTAGGGGAGTACGTTACTTGGTCATCGGCGGGATTGCCGTCAACCTCCATGGTATCCCCCGCATGACTGCTGATCTAGACCTTATGGTTGATCTTTCTCCGGCTAATATTACCAAGCTGATCGAGGCACTCACCCTTTTAGGCTATAGCACAAAAGCCCCGGTTGACCCTAATGACCTTACTGATCCAGAGATTAGGAAAAAGTGGCAAGAAGAAAAACATATGGCAGTTTTCTCCTTTTATAAAACCCTTATCCCTTACTATCAAATAGATATATTACTGGAGAATCCCATTGATTTTGATACCGCCTATCGGGACCGGGATATTATGGGTACAGAATACCTACCTATTCCGGTAATTTCTTTGAGAGACCTGATTCAGGTTAAGAAGCTCATTGGCCGAAAACAAGATAAGGCCGATATAGAATCCCTGAAAAAGGTCAAAAAGATAAAAAGGGAGAAAGGAAATAATGCCTAACTTAGGTAATAGGAATCAACAGGCTGGCGGATATTCTTATAGCTATTCAGAGGAAACTATAAGAGAGTATATGCAATGGTCCGCCAAGATGAAGCTGGACTGGCTAGAAGAGGCCAACCGTTTCTTATACCGGAACATGCCTCCAGAAAACCGGCTCATCTGGGAACGCTTTCGCAGGGGCGAAAAATTTGAGGATAAAAGCCATGGGTACTATACAAGCAAAGCTGGCAGAAATAAAGGACTTACTGGCAAATGAGCGTCTCGAAGAGGCCGAGTCACAGCCCCAACAGATAGACTCTATTGCTATAAACGACCCTGCTATTCACCTGGAACTAGCTGGGCTATACGAAGAGGCAGGTATGATAAGCCTGCTGATCCGGGAGCTTAATCTGGCTCCGACCTGATGAATAAGGGATTGCGACGGGACAGATAGAGAAAGGAGACAGAGAAAAGAGATTAGTATTGCTCTATCTCCCTTCCCTATCTCAAAGCCGGAAGAGATAGAGACAGGGACCCAGAGGTTAATAAATTCGGGATTGATCTATTCTTCCTTTTTGGCCTCGGCTTTTTCGAGTTTGGGTGGGGATAACTCTAGTTCGTCTTTTTCCGTAGTAGCCTTCTTAAAATTCTTGATCCCTTTCCCCAGGGCACTACCAATCTCAGGGAGTTTGCCCGTACCGAAGATTATCAAGATGATAACTAAAATTATCATCAATTCTGGCATCCCTAGACCACCTAGCATAGCTTATCCTCCATCTACACAATGTTATTGATTCTAGAATTGTTCTAAATCATCATTTATAATAACACAAAGTCTTCACCGAGTAAATAAACCCCAGGCAATAATTAGTAGACGTTCACCGCCAAGGAAGCTAAAGGAAGCGAAAAGTGTAAAGCTGCGGTGAATGATTAGAAAAGGGGATTGAGCAACAGTTTGTCGTTCAAGAGAAGTCATGAAAACGAGATTTGATGTAGTAGGAGTGGGCTTGAATGCGGTAGATTATCTCTGCATTGTGCCCCATTATCCCTGCTTTAATTCCAAGGTAAAGATGCTGGACTTTAAAAGAGAAGCTGGGGGCCAGATAGCTACTGCCCTTGTTGCCCTGAGCCGCTGGGGTCTCCGTACGGCCTATATAGGGAAGGTGGGGGATGATGAATGGGGGCGTTTTACCCGGCAGGACTTAGAGCGAGAAGGGGTGGATATCAGTGGCTTGATTACTGCTACCGGTACAACTTCTCAATTTGCTTTTATTATGGTAGATCAGATATGTGGTGAGCGGACTATTGTATGGCATCGCTCGGAAGAAGTTTGTTTAAAACCCGAAGAGCTGAATCCGGAGATAATTAAGGCCGGTCGGCTACTCCATCTGGACGGGCATGAAATAGAGGCGGCAATTACTGCCGCGCATTGGGCCCGAGAAGCGGGTATAAAAATAGTCTTAGATATTGATTCTATAAACCCTAAAACCTCAGAATTGATCCGCCTTACCCATATCCTGGCTTCTGACCAGGAATTCCCTTATAATTATACCGGCCAGAATGATCCTTTAAAAGCCCTAAGGCATATCCAGCAGCAAGGCCCAGAGGTCGTGGTTATGACCCTGGGCAAAGAGGGATCATTGGCTTTATGGGGGGATAAGGTATTTAGAACGCCAGGGCCCGAAGTTAGGGCGATAGATACCACTGGGGCAGGGGATTTGTTCCATGCCGGGATCATATATAGTTTGTTGCAGGGATGGGGTCCCGAGGACTCGTTAATATTTGCTAATGCGGTAGCGGCCCTTAGTTGCCAGAAGTTAGGGGGGAGGGCAGGTATCCCTAGCCTAAAAGAAGTAAGAGACTTTATAAAATAAAAAAGGTATATAAGGCCCAAATTGAAGGCGGTTGTAGTTATCCCTACATATGATGAAAAGGAAAATATTGCCCTTTTAATTAAAGATATCATACAACTAGGTTTGAATATCTCTATCCTGGTGGTGGATGATGACTCCCCGGATGGTACCGGAGAGATAGTAGCTCGGCTGGCGGCTGAATATCCTCAGGTCAATATCCTGCATCGTTATGACCAAAAGGGGCGGGGCAGTGCCGGAATCACCGGGTTTCAAAAGGCATTAACTATGCCAGTGGATTATATTATCGAGATGGATGCCGATTTTTCTCACCAGCCTAAATATATACCTGATCTGCTAAAGACTATTGAGGGATGTGATGTCGTAATCGGATCCCGGGGGATAAAGGGGGGTGAAGAGGCCGGTAGAAATTTGTTCCGAACTATGATAACAAAACTGGCTAATAGCTATATTCGCTGGCTCCTGGGGCTAAAGGTAAGGGACTGCACCTCGGGCTTCCGCTGCTTCCGCCGCGAGGTGCTTGAGACAATCCCTTTGTCTAACCTATACTCTAACGGCCCTTCTATCGTAGAAGAAATACTCTACCATTGTCATAAAAACGGTTTTCGGGTCAAGGAGATCCCCATAATCTTCCAGGATAGGAAGAGGGGCAAGTCATCCCTTACCTTTTATAAACTGCTGCAAACTTTCTTTATGATCCATAAACTCAGGTTGCTGGCCTAAAAACCCTGGTGGTCTTTTCTTTTAGCGGCTAGATAATCTTCCTGTATTACCCTAGATTATTCCTTCTTTGATCAGCTCATCTAAAGGCCTTGCCTCTTCGGCTTCCTTCATCAGCTTAACCGAGGGATTAGGATAGACAACGGGACCGTATTCTCTTGAGGGAAGTATAACAGTCGCCGGGTTAGGCCGCATAGACCATTCATCTCTCTGGTTTTTACCCCAGGCCTCTATATCTACACAACACCTTCCATCCTCGATATATTTCTTGATTACTTTCCCTTCAAAGGTAGTAATATCACCCATCTGATTGAAGACCCTCAGGTCACCACGCATCTTCCACAAGAAAGCGTCGTCTCCCATCCAGTTAGTGTAAAGATTGCCCAGCCAGCTCATTCTCTGACAGCCATAATCATAAGCCCGCTCCACGCCTATAGTACGGGCAAAGGCATCAAATATATGGACCAGCTCAGGGACATCCCTTTCTCCGGTCTCCTCAACATACTCCAAGGTATGGGGATGTCTCCTTTCCCACTCGTATTCTATCTTATGGGCCCGGAAGAAGGGTGAACCGGCACCCATCAGCCAGCCTACCTCATCGCGGACACTCAACGGTCCTTTGAGCATAGGCCCCAGCTTGTCACCCACCTGAACATCTTCCCAATAGCGTGGCTTAGGGCCCCTTAGCTCTTCTTTATTATATAAATCCAGGATTCTCATCCAATCGTCCCGGGAATATTCTGGCTTAGGGGTACCCCGGTATTTGCCGGCCGAGCCCGAGGCCTCGCGCTCACCCATTACCGCCCAGCCCAGTTCCTTGCCTACGATCTCATGCCTCTGGTTTACATAGATAACTTCACTATAGTCAATCCAGGTCTTCCCACCGCCCATCTTGCCTTGTTTCTCCACCAGGTCCCGTAGCACGCAAACCACCGTATATTCATCTCCGGCAAAGATCGGCCGATACCATTCCCATTCACCCCCGGAATACCAGCCATGGATACCAGTCCCGCCACCACCAGGAGACAACCACCGGATAGTGTAGAGATAGCAGGGGGGTGCTATGATGCTGGCATACTTGGTCTTCTTGGCATATTCTTCCTCCCGAAATAAAGGATTTAAATCACCCAGGCCATTGGCAAAATGCCTTATGCCATCCTTTGATGCCTGGGTATTAAAATAAATATCCCTGGGATAAAAGGGTTTATCTGCCCGTGCCCGCCTCCGGGTCTGTACCTCTGGGGTAAATTTTTCATGTTTAAGTGCCCCACCCTTTTCTCCTACCGGCAATAACCGTGCATGTTCCATCGGCGCTTTTTTATTACTCATTTCTCGCTCTTCCTCCCCTCCTCTACGGTTGTTGTTTTAAGTTAAATTATTTTGGATGCAGATTTCCACTGATTCACCCAGCTACCTGTAGTGCCGGGGCTAGGCGATCCGGGTTACTTCAACCCTGGTATCTCGGTCACTCTGGCCCGGGCTGAGTTGGCCAAAGAAGGGTCCCAGATGAAAGTAACCACCGGCTAACTCAGTGGGTTTTATGGGACTCGGCATCAGGTTCTGGAAGAGTTTATGCCCCTTAAATTGATACTGTTCCCAGGCATGGTAGATGACCACCTGGCCCGGACGAATAGCCGGGGCTACCTTAGCCATTATCTCGAAAGAATCAATATCGTTCTTTACCAGGACTATTTCCCCATCCTTTATCCCCCTCTTCTGGGCATCGGCTACACTCATATACATAACCGGTTGACCACGCTGGAGCCGGAGCATATGGGCCTCATCGCGCCACATGGAATGGATACTCCAGCGGGTATGCCCACCGGTAACCGTAAGGGGATAATTACCACCACTGATAGGAGGGTCTTTATGGATAGGTAATTCCTCTCCTAACTCCAGATAAAAATCCTGGTCTATGTAGAACTGCATCCGCCGACTAAGGGTAGGCCAGGGGACCTTCTTATCTGTATGCCAGGTATAAGGGACAATAGGCTCATCGGGTTTGATATCGGTAGCATTACCGATACCGAAGAAGCCCTTGCCAATGTCTTCCCATTTAACCCACCCCTTTTCTTTCAGGTGTTTCCAGTCACCTTTAAAGCAAGGGGACAGGGCCAGGGAGTCCCGACAAACCTTCTCTTCATCCTTCTCTGTATAATGCCTGCCATAGGTCAGAATATCATAGAGATTATCGAATCGCCTCTCTTTGCCTTGCTTATCTTTAAAGGTGAGGATATTCCTTTGCTTAGCCCTTTCCTGGATCTTCTTGGCCAGCAGACAGTGGATCTCCCATTCTGATTTTGATTCATGCAAGGGTTCTACCGCCCTGGTCGTAACCTGGAAGAAAGGCTGATAGGGACCGACCCAACCGGCAAAATCGTCCTTTTCATAATACCCTGCGGCTGGGAGGACATAATCGGAATGGAGACCCGTCGCCCCCATCCGGAAGTCAAGGGTTACTATCAAATGGAGTTTGGGCCAGAGGGTCTTGAGCAAGGCCGTGTAACCCCGTACCCGCCGGATAACATTCCCGCCGCACTCGAATAATATGCGGGGCTCTTTGCCTGGAGCAGGGAATACATTTTGCCAGCCTTTTTCCAGAGACTCTTTTACATACTCATCTACATCACGCTTCAAGTATTTATCCCATTCCTTGGAGCGGCCAGAAAGCTCATTCAAACCACCATGTACATACCAAAACAGGGTATTGGAGACGGTTATGCCGGTCTTTTCCAGCCTGCGTCCAAATTCATAAGAGAGCATCTCATCGGTATAGTCTGCCTGCTTTAGGTCTTTGACTTGTTCAGCAAAAGATTTTTCAAAGGCCGCCAGTGCCTCTTTGAAAGGCAGGGGTGGGGCAAAGGCCAGGCGGAAATTGGTATCGTCTATCAGCATGGGGAAGGCATTGAACCCACTACCTTTCTTGCCAAAATGACCACAGAGGGCCAGCACAAGGATCTGGGTCCGTTCGATCAGGTCACCGTGATAGAATTTAGATATACAAGAATTAGTCACGTTAGTAACGGTTCGGGCCTTGGCTATATCCCGGGCCAGGCTTTCAATAATGGTGGGGTTTATACCGGTTATTTGAGAAACCCTATCTAAGGAATAATCCTTCAGTTTATCCTTTAAGAACTCAAATGCCGGGCGTACCTTGACCTTACCCTGGATGGTCTCTACCTCAAAACTCCCTTCCAGGGCAGGGTCTAAGTCTCCCAGGGTCAGGGTAGCTCTGGGAGGTTCTTTTATGCCCTGGCTCTTGAGGTCAAATATATAGAAGAGATCATCCCGCCCATTCTCTTTAAGGTCTTTCTCCCTAAGGAACTGTTTGGTATCATCCCTTACCAGGAAAGGCATATCGGTCTGCTCTTTGATAAATTCTTTATTATATAGTCCTTCTTTCACTATAACCTGGGCCATGCCCATGGCCAAAGCCGCATCTGTACCAATATTAATAGGGATCCATTGGTCACAATGAATAACACTCGCATTATAATCCGGACTGATACCGATGACCCGGGTGCCATTATAGCGGGCTTCCCATAAGAAATGAGAATATGGCATACCCGTATAAGAGGGGTTACCAGCCCAGATCAGGACGATATCTGAGTAAAACCAATTATCTGCTGAACCGCAACCAATCATAGAACCACTGGTCACGGCCCAGCCTTGATGATCATCCCCGATCTCTGGGTTACAATCCAGGACGCCCGAGTCGAGTAAGGTGCAGAGCCTAAACAGACCTAACCCTTGAGGTCCCAGGCTTAGATTGGTACCTACATCATAGAGAAAGGTATCGGGCCCTTCTTTAGCGATAATATCTATCATGGTATCGGCTATCTCGGTAAGGGCCTCATCCCACGATAACCTTTTCCATTTCCCTTCACCCCGCTCCCCTACCCTTTTTAACGGATACTTAATACGGGTAGGGTCATACATCCGGGCACTATAACAGGCCCCTTTCTGACAGCCCCGGGGGTTAAAATCTGATAGCTCAGGCCGGGTCTGGGGATAATCAGCGGTTTGCTCTTCCCGGACTATAATGCCATTCTTTATGAAGGCATCCCAGGAGCAATGGGCCTGGTACCAACAGTTTCTAGGGTGAGTAACTTTAGCTACTTTGTCCCAGGTCCATTGCTTTTTGTACAGGTCTTCCCAGGTGCGATAGGGATACGGTTTGAGGGGCTCTTGGGCAAAGACTTCTCCTCCTTTGAAGCGCAGGGTACCAAGCGATAAGGTAAGTACACCAAAACTGGCGCCTTTGATAAAATCGCGTCGGGTAAAGCCATTGTCCTTTTTCTCCATCTTTCTCTCCTCCTGGTCAAACTATTTAAGGCTAATCATGAGGCAATGGAGGAAAACGAATAATCCCTCGGTCACATAGGGAGAATTGGTAGTCGCAGGCTTTAGCCTGCGTAAATAATGCAACCTAAAGGTTGCGGCTACCCCGCATAACTGAGGCATTACTAAACGATTTTTGCACCATTGCATGGGGGAAATAGATTTTGATAGTATAAGTAAAAAGTGATAATATCAAGTTATTCAAATTATGGCAAGCAAAAATGAAAAGTCACCCAGCCCCTTGCCACATGTATTTTTGGAGGAAAGTTGTGGAAGCGCTAGAGTTAGCTCCCTTTGAAACATTACTGGGTATGAAAGTTATCCAGATAGAACGAGGGTTTTGCCGGATTGAACTGCCCTTCCGATTAGAACTTACCCAGCCTGCGGGTATAGTACATGGTGGAGCAATTGCCTCTCTAGCCGATACAGCCGTAGCTGTTGCCTTAAAGGAAATGGTAATACTCTAGCTACTGCCACAATTACTTTTATTAAAGGAAAAAGATAGGGAGCAGCAAAGGAAAATGCCTGGCAAACTCCTCCAAGATATTAATCCCGGAGAGTTGGAACCCTTAATAACGAATGCCCTTTATAGCCACTCAATAGATTATCAAGACCAGATAAATTTTGTTAATGAGCAAAGGGAGCAGGGGCAGAATTGTAGTGTTGCGGGGGTGCTTCTGCTCATCCAATACCAGCCGGATAAGGGGTATGTCTTTTTACTTAACAAGAGATCGGATAAGGTGCAGCAGCCCGGTGACCTATGTTGCCCTGGCGGTAGTAGTAATCGAATAATAGACAGCTTATTGGGCCACTTGATCACTAAGCCCCTCTTAGCCTGGAGAAAAAACCCCGCCTATCTAAAGGCTAAGCAACTAGGCCCACAGCCTTTAAACCAGATAACCTTCTTCCTGACCAATGCCCTGCGGGAGAGTTGGGAAGAAATCCGATTGAACCCTTTTGCCGTAAACTTCCTGGGGCCATTGAACTGCTATCGGCTCACCCTGTTCAAGAACATTATCTTTCCCATAGTAGGGGCTGTTAAAGCTCCTTTGTCCCTCAAGCCCAATTGGGAAGTAGCAAAAATCTTGCAAATCCCTCTCCACTCCTTCTTCCAGGAAGAAAACTATGGGGTATACAGGCTAAAGGTAGGGAACCCGATCTTTAAAGATATCATCCAGGCAGACACCATTGACTATCCCTGCCTTATCTACCAAGAACCGGCTCAACCCACTGAAATCCTCTGGGGAGCCACCTATAGCATTATCATGTCTTTTTTGGATACCGTATTTGGCTTTCATCCTCCGGAGTTGGCTGGTCTGCCCGTTATAGAAAGCGTCCTGTATCCACTCTCATAGCCGGCAATGGGTAAACCGGCCTTTCGGCTAGCAAAGAGGTGGAACTTTTAACTAAAACATTTCGTAAGATCCATGAGATAGAATATTATTCTTAAAGCAATTCAGAAATATATTGCTGGATCAGGGCATAATTATCCCTTACCTCATCTTTGCCTATTACTAAGTCACCATGGCCAGGCAGTAGAAGCTCGGTGTCTAACTGAGCTAGCTTATCCAGACTCTGCTTTAACAGTTCCCCATCAGCTCCGGGTATATCAGTCCTCCCAACACCTTGGTAGAATACTACATCACCGCTAATCAGGGCCTTTTTTGCTGGCCAATAGAGACAGATAGAGCCAGGAGAATGGCCCGGGGTATGATAAATCTCCAGGTATATGTCGTCCAGTTCCAGCCATCCTTCAGTCAGATAAAATTCAGCTTGAAACGGAGACATCTCCAGGCCGAACAGTTTATACAGTTGAGCTCCTTCGCCTTTCAGATACCGGTCTTCGTCCTCATGTAAAGTTATTAAGGTGTTATCCTGTTGAAAGAAGCTGTTCCCTTCAGAATGATCCGGGTGGGCATGGGTATTAATCACCAGGTCTATCTCTTCGGGCACAATATCATCGTCCTTCATAGCCTGAAAAAGCTGGTCTAAGAAAGCGCTATGGCCCGGGTCTACCAGGATATTTAACCTACCCTTCAGGAGATAGGTGTTGCAATTGTTTGCCATCATATCTAGCCAGGGGTAGGCATACAAACCTTCTGTCAGCTTCATTTCGCGCCTTTAGATTCGCTACGCTTACTACATGATTTAGCCTCGGGGCATTTTTAACCCCCGGGTGGCAATAATATTTCTCATAATTTCTGATGTACCACCCACAATGGTTACTAGAAGATCATCCCGGTAGTAATGTTCTAGCTTGCCTCCCACCGGGGCCCATTTAGACCCACTCTGTAACTGACCGTAAAGCCCCGTTATCTGTAAGCCTATCTTATCTATCCGTTGGCGCAGCTCAGTAGCAAATACCTTCAGCATGGCTGCCTCATAATTAGGTACTATTTCCTGGCTCAAGAGCCATATGACCCGATAAGCCAGCAACTGGGCTATTTCTACCTCGATGGCTATCCCAGCTAGCTTTTGTCGTACTAATGGTTTCTTGCCCAAGGT
>Ga0156295_1054_pt1 | contig 12812 bp, 14 predicted proteins | sample RifCSPlowO2_12_FD_107943 | JGI IMG/M metagenome (GOLD analysis project Ga0156295, IMG submission 107943) | Nitrospinae bacterium RIFCSPLOWO2_12_FULL_45_22 | reverse complement strand
AGTACCATGCTAAGGATATAAGTTATGGTAGAGAGAATAGCCGTAAATTCTTTATTTCTTTTTAACAATTGGATCCCAAAGAATAATGAATCATGGACCAGACATGGGCAAAAGTTTCTGTAACAGTTCAGCCCCTATCGAAGATAAATGTTTCCGACCGAAGGGAGGAATCTTTATTTACCTCCGGTCTCGGAAAGATTTCTCGCTGTGCTCGAAATGACAAAGAACATGAACTGTTACAAGTTTTCCATGGTTTCCTGCGGAAGTTCTTCCCTAAAATAATTACCATCTTAAAAAAGTGCGAAAAAACCTCCTTAATCCGCCGAAGATAATTCATAGGACTGACTCTTGATTGAGGGATATAGCTTCTTTGGGCTATGATTTGACGCGGAGGGAATAATGTCCTCCAGACAAATCTCATCTTCCTAAATAACCCTTTGTTCATGGACAGATGGACTAGGTAGCTTAAGCCCGGAGAGCGGTCATTGTTTGATATAGAATTTATAAAGAGCTTTTCGCCTAGGGTAAACCGTTTTGGTCTTAGCTTTAATAAAACATCATGGGGTATCCTCGTTGCCAGGAATTTACCAGCAAAATATAGGCTTAAATAGACCATTCTACTAAGGTTGAACTTATCGCTCTCTCTAAGCAGCTTATCCCAATCCAATCTTTCCTGGTAAAAAGTGATCGCTTCATTGATATCACAAAAGAAGCAAAATTTGCTCAGAGAGTGCGTAACTCTTAAGGCATGTTCTGAGAGGTGTATGATAAGGTGGTGAGGGACCATCACCTGGGTTTCTACCTGGGCAATCCTGGTTTTTTCAGCATCCCGCCATATATTTTCAATTGGAATATCCTTGATATAAGAGTCATTGGGAATGGTGGAATTGACAAAATGCCAGTGGATATGAAAAGAAGGAGAATTATTGGAAGAATTTCTATAATCAAGGGTGGTCAGATATGATGGAGAATATAAGTCAATATCGTCAACTGATCTATCAGATGGCCAATAGCCCAGCGTCTTTAACTGTTTATCAAGGGACAACAGGTCTTCTTTTCTTACCAGCAGGTCTATATCTGACATTGGCCGCAAAGCTAGATTCTCATATACGGTTTCCGCCAATGCCGCCCCTTTAAGGACTATTACCTGAAGCCCGACTTTATTACATGCCTCAAGGAGCTTTCCTAACTCCTTAAAAATTAAGGTATTTTTAGTGGCACTCAGATAATAATCTTTTTTTAGCTCTTCTATCACATCCTTGGGGATATTATTCTTACTTATAACAACTTTTTGAAGCCGGTGATAAATTAGAGGCGAGATGCCTTCTGTTCTCGCCTTTTTTAGAAAATACCCCCAATCTATTCCGTTTCTTTGTGTATCAATTAGTTCATCTGTATCGCTGTTGCCAATATTAGCTTGGCAACAATAAAGCATTAAGCGATCCTCGTTTGTCCAGGTCAATTATACTCTCCTACTGGCGTAGAGGGGTCAGGTCTTGACATTTGACATAAACTTACGAATGATATCGTCCTAAATTTTACTAAACCCCTTATGTCAAATGTCAAGACCTGACCCCATTTCCCTTTATTGAGGTATTGATATCTGACGAAAGCCCAGCAGTCTGCGGCCGCTGTGCTTAACTCGGCTCCCGATTAGATAAGTCCAGCGGCTGAAGGGAGATATTCCCGCAAAGAGCAAACCAATTACCCGATAAAACTTTGTATCTAATCTCTTTTTCCACCCCTTTCTTTCAATTGCGGTCACCTTGCCCAATATGTTCCGTATATCAACCCTTTCAGGGAGGCCAAAAGAGGCATCCCCTTTAATGAGAAATGTCGTTGTGCCATTGTTTTTATATTTTTTAATAATGCGATGAACAATAGCCTTATTTTCATCAGTGGAATAAAATACCACATCTCCTTTTTTAATAGAGGAATTTTGAACCGGGCTCACGATTATAAAATCTCCATCTTGAATAAAAGGGCGCATACTCCAGCCTTTGGCTTGAAAGCGGATTGAGTTGCCTTTTTCAAGGATAGCCTGGCTTAATTCTAATAAGTCAGTTATTCCTAAATTAACACTCTTTCTCACTTATTTATATATTCCTTACGAAACTGATAATTTCTTTATCTGGCACAAAATTTAGTTCATAACAGGGTATCTTACTTATTATGCGGTGGGATAAACCGACAGTATACTCCATCCCTTTTTTATCCCAGAATGGAGGAAAACACCGGGTTAAAAACATTGAAGCTGCCTCTGCATACTTTTTGGGAACCGCAGAATTCCTTTCTCCATGACCCAAGAAGAATACCTTGCGGATCGGTAGTCCTTTAGGCGACACCTCCTTAAAAGCCCCATGCCATGGTGTCCCATACATCCAAAGCTCTTCATCTTTTTCCCTTACGATAATTCTATCATCATTAAGAACTGTCGCCTGGTTCTCAAACCACAATCTGGAGATGGTTGACTTTCCATGGGTTGAATTACCTAAAAAAAGATACCCATTACCATTATCATCAATACCGCACGCATGCAGCAACATCCCTCTGGAACGGGATAGGAGCATTATCATCAAAACCTGATTCAAGGGATATCCTAACGGATCGGGGAGAAGGTTTTGATTGAACACACCATTCCTCATGTATATGTCACCAGATTTGAAATCAGATTCTAAGACCACAATTCTTTCAGGAAGTAAATCAGGTTCAAAGGAACAATCCTGCAAGACGTATTTTCCCCCATTGCAGTAGAGTGACCAGGTGCTGCCGGAATCGAATATCTTTTTTTCAGGTCTCTTTCCGGGAATACCGCCATGATGCACCCGAAGCTTTACTTCAGCGCTATTGTCTGTAACAAAATCATCCTTGATATCTTTAAGTCCACATCCAAAAAGGTTTTGACCGAAGAGAAAAGATATACCGATACCAGCGATACCTACCGTCACTTCCCTTAGTCCCTCTTCATTTACCACCACGCAATCAACCCCCTAAAGTTTCTTCTGAAAATGCCTGACGGGGACAAAATACCGTTACAATGATGTCATTTCGAGCGAAGCGAGAAATCTTATTTGCAACAGTGGGTTAGAAAGATATCTCCCTTCGGTCGATATGACATTTTAATAAGGAACCGCTTTACTAGACTATGAACCATAAACACTTCTCTTGCATTGAGCATGATCACAATTCTTATTTGTCACCCCTGGCGCGCCTGCGCCTGTCTTACAACCTGCCAGGACCGCTTCCTCGATCTTCAACATGACTTGATTTATTTGAGGTTTTATATAGCATTTCCGGGGCTTTTCTCTGCTCTCCATTTTTACCTCCCTTCATTTTTTGAGGGTTTCCTTGGGCTAAATGCCTCTGCCCGCAGATGGGCTACCTGGCAGAGATATTCAACCGGGGTTTCGGCATTGCCCGCCTCCAACCATGACCAACCCGGGCATTGACCACATAGGTCGCTCAAGTCGCACTGAGCGCATGGGTAATCATCCTTAGCTTTTAGCGTCAAAAACTCAGGGATAGATTGATACCAACCCTCTTCAAAGGAACCACGCTGCAAGTCATAATTCTGAAAACGAGACATCTCACATACGCTCATTTTCCCGTAGGGATTGATATGGAATGCGGAAATTCCAGCGCCACAGAGGTAAAGATCGTCAGATGAAGGAGACCCGGAAAACTTATCACATAACCTCTGCCATTCTTTCGTTCTTTTTTCATCAGCTAAATCCAATTTTACCACCTCTTCCGGTGATAGCCTGAAATTATAAGGGGTTTTAGAGCCATCCAGCCGGGGGTTGAATATGGGATCAAAACGAAACTTCACGCCTAATCCCTCAGCATATTCTTTTATTTGCCAGAGCTCATCTCGATTTAAGGTCATCATCATGGTCTTCAACCCCAAAGGAATTTTTCGCTCTAATAGTAAGTCAATGCCTCTTTTACAGCGCTTAAATGAACCAGCGACTCCAGTTACTTTCTCATAGGTCTCTTTAGTAGCACCATATAAGGTTATCTCCACCGCAAATGGTGGCCATTCAGCCAGGTAATCGGCAATCTCCGGAGTAATGAGTGTCCCATTGGTAAATAGGGTGATAATGAAGCCTTTTTTCTTGGCGTAAGTATAGATTTCTAAAAAATCCTTCCGCACCAACGGTTCCCCCCCGGTTAGCAACAGCCACAGACACCCAGCATCTGCCATCTGATCAAAGATATCAAATATCTCTTCAGTAGATAGTTCCTTGTTGATGGCATCTTGATCATTCAGGGACAAGTTGCAATAGCAATGAGCACAGCGCAGATTACAGCGGAAGGTAAGCTCAAATGATCCATTAATTGGGATTCTCTTTGCTACGACCTGCTTATACAACAATTCATCAAACTCAGTATAGCTAATAGCTGGTATATGGGGACATTCCATAGCTTCACCCTTCGATTATCGCCGATACTTTCTCTAATTGCTGTAAATACTCCATTAAATCTTTTCCTGCTTCTTCAGGCGCTACTTCAAATTCCTCAACTATCTTCTCCTTTATCTCTCGAACTTTTATTTTCCCATCCATCAGTTCCCAGATACGCGTAGCGGTCCCATTTAATGTATAAATACTTTCCAGATCACCAACATTTTGCCTTATCGGAACTAAAATAACCTCGTCAGCTATCTTTCTAAAGACAATAGAATCACTTTTCTTATAGGCCTTTTCCAGAAAATCCATTAGGCATTAACCCCCTCTCTTGCAGACCTGATCCGGCAATCAATCGTTACCCCGATTGTAGTAGGGATCAATGGTTGCTTGAAATTCACATCAGCCGCTATATCTTTGTGACTTTGGTTCTTTTTGCCATTCCTTAATCCTGGTAATAATTGATGCAGCCCTCTCCAGCACCGTCACCAGGACCAGTATGATGGCGGCCTGAGAAATCAATAAAAGGGCATCAACAATCTGGGCATTTCTCAGGGCCAGGGCACCTATTCCTAATGTGGTACTCAAAAAGAATATAAATATCACCGTGCTCTTGCAGTTTTTAAGGACAGAGTTTAGCCGGTGATGGAGATGATCTTTACCCACATAACTGATCCATTGTCTAAAATTGACTACCTTTTTAGAATAGATTCTTGAGACTGTGATATAGATCATGTCAAAGATCAGCACCCCAAATATAAGTATTGGGTTGGTTAGCGAGACAAAGGGGGCGTTGTCGGCCCATTCTCCCATAACCGCCAGGGAAGCCAGCACAAAACCCAGGAATACGCTGCCTGTATCCCCCAGAAAAATAGAGGCTGGCTGGCGGAGCCTAAAATTATAGGGGAAGAAGCCCAGGCAGCTCCCTACAATAGCGGCGGATAACCAACCAAGGAATGGTTGAAAGGTCTGAAAGGCTATGATCCCCAGGAACGCGGCAATAATTGCCCCCAGGCCGGTAGCCAGCCCATCCATCCCATCAAAGAAGTTGAAGGCATTGGTGATCCCTATTACCCAGAGGAGGGTCAATAATATGTTCCCTATTGCCCCCACGGTTGTGGCAGCAGGAAAAAAGTTGAGCACAATCCCGGATTTGACGAGTAACAGGGTAGCAAGAATTTGGACCAAGAGCTTGCTCCCGGCAGGAGCCCCCTTATAATCGTCCCAAACCCCGACAGCTACCAATAAAGCACCCCCTAGGAGTATGGCCCCTACCTTCTGGTCAAAAATATAATTGACCAGAATAGCACCCAAAAAAGCCAGATAGACAGCGATCCCTCCAAGGAGTGGGGTTGGCTTTGAATGTATCTTCCTGGCATCAGGATAGTCCATGATACCAAGCTTCATTGCAATATAGCGGGATAAAGGGGTAAGCAGATAGGAGAGGCAAAAAGAGAATAGGAAGATATAGAACCATCTACCTCCCCCCTGGAACCACCAACCCCTTACCGGTGGAGCTGCCAGCAAAAGCAACAGCAAGGATACCAGGATATAAAATGATTTCCAGAAATATCCAGGCTTACTCTTTTCCATTATTCATTATCCTTCTAAACTTCTCCCAAATTATGCAGGTTCATTTCAAACATCCTTCCAGGGAATGGTCATTGCGAGCCTTAGCGAAGCAATCTATAAGCGATCAGATTGCTTTGTCGAGTTCCCTCGCTTGCTCCCTTGTTTCACTCGGGACTTCGGCTCGGGACAAGCCTCGCAATGACATGCCGGGAATCTTGCATAATTTGGGATTGTGGTGATCACCACAACAGGGGTTGATTATTTCTTCTACTTCACTAATTATCTTTTCCTGTTCATCATCCGTGAGGGAAGGGTAGATAGGAAGGGAGAGGGCAGTCTGCCATACTTTGTCGGTTATAGGAAAACCCCTCAGCCCCAGGTAATGATGGAGGGGCCGGTAGACCGGCCTCTGACACCCAATCCCCTTTCTATGCAAAAGTTCCAGATATCTCCCTAATTCCTCTTTATCGCTCCGTACCTTTGTAACTCTGTGCCTCTGTGCCTCTATCCCATCTATCCTAATAACATAACGATAATAAATATGCTCCCGGTCAGGATAGGCCCGCGGTAAAACAACAGGAATGTGCTGCATTGCCTCCGTGTATCGTTGAGCAATCTCTCTCCGTCGGGCTAAAAAAGAAGGCAACCTCTCTAGTTGAGACAGCCCTAAGGCAGCCTGGAGATCGGTCAGCTTATAGTTATACCGTACCCGGTAGTCATCCCTATTATCGTATTCCCGCAGATCCCGGACTTCATCCAGTAACTTTTGAGAATCAGAAAAGAGCATCCCCCCTCCGCCGGTAGTAATGAGTTTGGTAGCATAAAAGGAGAAGATGGAGAAAGTACTAAGACCTCCCACCATCCTTCCCCGGTAAGTGGCCCCCAGGGCCTGGGCACAATCTTCAATCAGTGGGACACCCAGCGTAAGAAATTCCTCTATATCGGCGGGCAGGCCAGATAGATGAGGTAGGATTATGGCCCTGGTATTTTTACTAAGGGCCTTCTTTGCGGCAGAAACGTCCAGATTAAAGGAATCAGGACATATGTCTGCCAGGACTGGTTTAGCACCCTCATAATTTATAGCATTCAATAGGGCAGTGCAGACATAACTGGGCAAGATTACCTCATCCCCCTTTCCTACCTTGAGGGCCTTTAAGGCCAGGTGCAGAGCAGCAGTCCCCGAGCTTACCGCTACCCCTTCTGCTTTAGCCCCAATAAATCCAGCCATATTCTCTTCTAATTGAACTACTTTGGCGCCTTGAGCAATGTTGCCGGAACGTAATACCTCCTCAACGGCAGAAAAATCTTCTCCATTCAAAGTAGGCTTAGAGTGGGCAATCATAGTGATAATTACCTTTTAGTGCTCCTTAGGGTCACTTCGTGGCTGAAGAGTTAGCAAAAGTTTATTTCTTTCAGTGAGGGATATTTACGAATAACCGCAGAGAGACGAACCCTTCAGCATGTTTCACCCGTCCCTGAATCCCACGAAAGTTGGCACAGGACCTGGCTATCTCACTGATAGACATATCCTCAATATTTGTCTTTAAGACCTGAGAGGTATGGGCCTCTAGTGAGGACATCTTCTGCTCCAGGACATCCCCTATCTCTACAAAGACATTAGGGGTAAAGTTTTGGGTAGTAGGTACTTCATAGAAGAGTACATTTTTGATGTATCGGGTTGCCGAGATAGTGGCCTGAGCCAGATAGCGATGGTCCTGGTGAGTATCTTCAAAATAGTTAACAAAAATAAAATCAGGTCTTATCCGGGCTAAAACCCTCTCTACGTGAGTAATTAATCCATTATTCAAGTTGATCCCAGTATCGGCGTAGCCCCCCCAGAAAACATCCTGGGCTCTAAGTATCCTGGATGAAACCATCTGCTCCTGGCACCTTTGCTCCTTCTCACCCCCCATTTCACCATAAGTAAGGACCATCAAGTAGACAGCATGACCCTTTTGGCTGAACCGTAAGAGGGTCCCGGCACAACCAAATTCAATATCATCGGGATGGGACCCCAAAGCCAGGATATTCATCTCTTTCTCTCCTTATAAGCTCTAAACTTTGTGGGCCATAGTTAAAGAGAAGGTCAACTACAGACATATTCGGTTCGAACTCTCCAAACAACTGGTCATAAACCGGATGGTAAAAACCCTGGAAGACTACATCAATACCCTCGGCCCAAAACTTGCTCAGGTCCATATATTTGTCACCATCTCTGCCTGAAAGATAAGTATCTGCCCCTACGGCCTTGCAGATATCTACTAATCTCTCTGTGGGGTCTTCTCTTAATCTTAATTGAGAGGCCAATACCAACTCAGTCTTGATACCAATAGCATCTATAAAGTATTTTATGAGGTGGATATTTACATCTGCCAGATATTCCCAGGTATGTGCATAGGCATCTTCAAAAAAAGGTAGGTACTCATGGAAGTAATGGGCCTTATGATAATTGGTAAGCAGGGTATTAAGGTGCTTTCTGTTCCATGACTCGCCGTTAGCAACCTTTACCTCATTTATCCTTTGAGGGAAGTGATATAAGACCGGTACGGTAATCCATTGCCATCTCTGAGCAGTCTTTATCCGGTTCCGGTTTTGCCACTCATTTTTTTTATACTGGACATTGTCCAGGATAACAAAAACATCTGACCTATCTATTTTGTCAAAATAGCCTAACCAGGGTAGATATTGAGGTTGGTGAATTCCTACAATCATTGCTCGGCTTCCCCTTTTTTATACCCAACTAAAGTCTTTTTTTCTTTTTCTAGTATTCTTTTCGGAAAATTTTCTATAAAGTTAAGGGCATCCAGCAAAAGTAGTTAACAATTTGACAAAAGAAAAATAATTTTTTTAACCCTTCACCACTCCAGGAAGTTAAGGAGTGGGAGAGTTAGGGAGTAAGGGTTGAAGGGGGTCCGCAAACTCCCACACTACGCAACTCCCACACTTCAAAGAGGCCAGAGAATAGTCTTCTCTGTTATCTCTGTGTGCTTAGTGGTAAAAGAAACTCCAGCTAATTGGGGGGCTTATTCCTGGGGGGCTTCTTTATATTGGGGAAATTTTAACGGAAGAGCTAAGGGCCCTTGGAGGGGACAGATACAAGAGTAAATACCTGCTTATCATTGTCTATCCTGACTGAACCTCACAAAGACGGGATTGGAGACCAGTACACCGGGGATGTCTATCCGGTAGTAGACCTGCTCCCCAGGCTGAAAATAATCATCAGAAAAGTTAACTGCCAGGGGTGTAGTTCCAGAAAAAGTATTTATCAGTTTGCCAGAACGAATAATCCTTATCCTAATATCATATCGCCTCTGGTCTGAAGACAAAATCTTAATCCTTATTCTTGGTTTACTCTTAGAGATGATAGTCTCTCCCAGAGTGCCCCAGGAGCCCGTTGTGGGGTCAGAGACCGAGAAATCTTCCAATACGAACCGGCGGAAATTGTCTCCTGCCCGGCAGGCATACATCCTGCCTTGCTCGAAGGCCCTGAGCACTTCCTCTTTGGTCTTACTCTTAACTAGAAATATAGTAGGGAAATTACCCAGTTTCTCCCCAGCCTCGCCTTCCCCATGAAAATCAGCCGACGATATACCCCATGGAGGATCGGCTCTCTTAGCCCGACAGTAGTCTATCAGGAGCTTATCCCACTCATGACCAGGTTCTGTGACCGTGATTCTATCTCCATAGACAACTGCAAATCCGGTATATCCTTTACTCTCTATTAATACCTCAGGATGAGGAGGGGTATTTACCTGGATAGGGCCTTTTCGCGCTATGCCAGACCTGGTCTCCGGATGATTCCAGAAGGTCATCCCACCACGGCTCCTAACATAATCAATCAGCTCTTGATAAGGAGAAATCCCTTGATCTCCGTGATACTGGTCAAAGGGGGAGCCCTTGAAGGGATGGGATTCTATCAACATTAGTGAAGAGAGCAACAGGATTGTAATACCCATAAACCTATAGCTTCCCTTCCTCAGTATCAAGAAGGGGCTCAGGCATAGAGGAATCAAAAATATCATACTCCCAGGCAACAACTGTCTGAAGTAGTGCGTAGAAAAGCCGTTATGAAGGAGAGGGAGATGTTGGTAATCCTGTGGGTCTTCCAGACCAATAATGAGCAGGTGTCTCTCCCAGTTATGGGCCGTAAGGGTTCCCCTAAGATAACTACCCGTCCAATAGTAAAAAGGCGCCGATTCAGCCCCAGGGATAAGGATCATATCGGGGTAATGCTGGGCAATCTGTTTTATCGCCTGCAGGTATTTATCCGCACCCAGCTTAAGAATAGAAGGTCTTTCCTCGCGTTTTTTCAATATCTTCCGGAAAGGGAACAGCCCATACTCCATAGCCATTCGGTCATGATCGTTAATCACTACTACTTCAAAGCCACGCTCTTTTGCCCTCCTTACCAGGGTCTCTAAGGATAATTCACCATCACTAAAGGTAGAGCGCAGGTCTATCAAACCCGCCAACTGAATATAGGCCGGTGGTGGAGCGGCTAAGGAAGGATTGAGAAAAAGAGATACAGAAAGGCACAAAGTAGCAAAGGCATATAAACAAGGTTTATTTAAGTAAAGCTTCATAAAGGGCCTCTATTTTCTGCACCATATTCTCTGCACTGTAAAGAGGGGCCTTGGCCGTCCCTTTTGCCCTCAGCTCTTCCATTAAAGTCCTACTGGCTAAAAGGGTAGTGATAGCCCGGGCTAAGCCCTCGATATCTTTCGGCAGAACCAGTATCCCATTCTCCCTATCCTGGATAAGGTTAGGAATGCCGCCTACCCGGAAGGCCACAATAGGTTTGCCTACCGCCATGGCCTCAACAAGAACCCTTCCCATTCCTTCATTCAAAGAAGGCAAGACAAAGACATCCATGAGCGCGAGTAAGGCAGGAATATCATCTCTCCAGCCCAAAAAAAGTACCTGCTGAGAAATACCTAACTCTAAACACAGACCTTCCAGATAACTTCTTAATTCTCCCTCACCAATCAATAAAAACCTGGTCTCAGGGAAATTTTTCAAAATCTTCCCGGCTGCCTTAATGAAATACTCATGCCCTTTCACCGGGGCCAATCGCCCTACCGTCCCCACAATGGCTACCTCATTAGAGAGCCCCAATTGTGCTTTAAGCCCGTTAATATCTATCTGGTTTATGTTGGAAGGAGAATATCTCTCCAGTAATACTCCACTATGAATTGTAATAAACTTGGCTTTAGGAGCGATCTTAGATTGTAGATGCTCTTCTCCTTCTTTATCGGTCAAGGTCACAATTTTATCGGTTATATAGGAGGAGTACCGCTCCAATAAGATAAAGATTCTCGTCAAGGGCCGGCCAAAGTATCCATAAAAGACATGGCCGTGAGGGGTATGGATAATTATAGGAACACGGGCCAGGTAAGCGGCCCAGCGGCCCAATATGCCGGCCTTGGAGGTATGGGTATGGACTATCCTGGGCTTGATCTCTTTCAATAGCCGGTAGATACTAATAAAGGCGCGGAGGTCATCTATGGGGGATAAGCGTCGTACCAATGAAGGGATAGTGAATACCCTGACACCCCTGGCTTCTGCCCGAGTCAGGTCATACCCCAGGACATCACTCTCGGCGGGGCTCATGTCTGATTCTAGTGAAAGTCCCCTGATCAGGAATACCTCATACCTCTCTTTGTCCATGAGAGAGGCGGTAAGCAAGGTATTTTCAGCCGACCCTCCCTTATCCAGCCGGGTAATGATATGAACCACCTTAGTCTTTATACCCACCGATATGCCCTTTTGTACTAGTTCTCCTCTGTATATCTTATGTACTCTCCAGAAAGGAATACGAGCCTCTCGGGCAACTCTTTAAAGGGCGTTATTCGTCATTGCAGAAATAAAAACCTCCGGTTTTAACACCCTAACTCCCTTATACTCCTTTATATTTAAGAGATGATTATCCCTGCTAACTATATACAACGCTCCGGCCTGGAGGGCTGCGTAAAAAAACTTATCATCTCCCGGGTCTGGTAGCACGACCTTATCGTGAGGAGGTGGTGTGGCAACGACATAGGCATGTTTCTTAAGTAGGTTCAAAAAGAGGTCAATCCTTTCTTCAGACCATCCATGGAGCTTTTTTATACGGGGATAATTTAGAACCCTTTTTATCTCAATTAAAATCTCTTCCGAAACGACCAACTCATATTTTTGATCTCCTTTAAGACCAGAACTCATGAGGATCACATCGCCAAGCCCTTTTGGGTTTAGTATGGCCGAAACAATCTGGTTGGTATCCAGGACAACCTTGATCATTGACTTTTAGAATCCCGAACAGCCTTTAAGGCCTCCGAGATCAAGGCCTCTATCTCTTCCGGTCTCTTAGTTTTATTCTTCTCATGGACTTCCTCAATCATCAAAAGCAGGGCCTTTTTAGATTCCTGATGTCTCTCTGCTATTTCTATAGGGACAATAGCTGCTGAAGGTTTCCCCTTCTTGCTAATAATATAAAAATCTCCCCTCATCCTGACCCCATCAACAAGATGACCCAGACTCTTTCTTGCCTCTTCTATACTCAATATCTTTTCCATACTGACCTCCTGATTCATTCTTGCTTTAGTTACTTAAGTAACAGTCTAAACTATATAGATAAAATGTCAAATCAAAAATCTCGGTTTCTTCAAAGATTAAGCCCGGAACGGAAGATGGAGAGAGTGATAATAAAGTCCTGAGAGTGCAAAATAGCAGGTTTCCAGCGACAAAGACTTCCCTAAATAAAGGTTTATGTCGATCTCAGTCCGGATAACCATCATACCAAAAATTAAGGTTTGTTGACCAGTTCTCTGATATTTACCATTAGCTGCTGCACGA
>Ga0156295_1288_pt1 | contig 12834 bp, 14 predicted proteins | sample RifCSPlowO2_12_FD_107943 | JGI IMG/M metagenome (GOLD analysis project Ga0156295, IMG submission 107943) | Nitrospinae bacterium RIFCSPLOWO2_12_FULL_45_22 | reverse complement strand
TTGCTGATGGCCCCCAGGTCTCATAAAAACGCCGATAGCCTTCTAAGATCAGGGCCTGGAGCTCATGGTTCTCAAAATTCTTATACTTATAACCCCCACCACCATAAAACCCTACCTCGATCCAGGGAACATCAAATACCCTGCCCTCTTCTTTTAGCCGGTACCATAGAGGGGTACCGGGGAAGGGCACTACCTGACTGATCTGGTGGGTAGTCAACCCACAGGCGACATAGTAGTTAATATCTTCCTGGATATTTACCCGGTCATGGAAATCAAACCCCAGCATCAGCCCACCGGTAGTAGCTATACCTCGATCCTGCAGGGTATGGATAGTCTCTTTGGCGCCTAGGGTTGCTGTTCGCTTCTGGTAGCCCTCCTGGGGAGCAAACTTGGATTCTATGCCAATAAAGGTGTTTTTAAAACCAGTCAGCGGAAGCTCATCAAAATCATACTGGCTCAAGGATTCAATGCTGCTCAAGCCTAGCCAGTTGAGTTTCCTCAGCCCAAATTCGGTATCTTCCTGGATCAGCCGGCCTACCTCTCGTACCTCCTCGGGATACTTGAGCCAGTCTTCATCATAAACTATCACGCATAGCGTATCTGGCTGGGTCCGAAAGATATTCTTCATGGTTTCAAATATCTTATCGGGAGTAAAGAGCTGTACCCGCTGATTGGCATGCATTTCCGTAGTAGCGCAGAAATCACATCCAGATGGGCAGCCTAAGCCCGCAATAATAAAGGTGGTATTACCCTTGGCGTGCTTATCGAGCCAGGGGAAGCCATCTCCACAGCGAGGGAAGAAGCGCTGGCTGATCGGGGCATCTACCGGCTCCCCTAAGAGCTGACGGAAAAAGTATACCCCTTCACCAATACAGATATAGTCACAATGCTCCTTCTTAAAATCCTCTGGATAGTACGCATTAAAGGCCAGGGCGCCATAATGGCCCAGGACGATCTTACTCTGGGGAGATAACTTGCGGATCATCTTACACATATCTAGCACGATATCGGTACACGTCTGGAAGAACCCTATCCCTACAAAGTCGTATCCCTTCCGGACTTCTTTCTCAAAATAGTCCCAGGTAGGGTATTCTAGATATATTGAAGGAGCTGAGATATTCTGGGCAATCAGGTGCATTCCATAACAATGCACGTGACCACTCATAGTAAAGATATCCTGCTGCTGAGTAAATCGCTGAGATGCCTGGTCAGTAAGAGAGACGTTGTTAAACTGGACAGGAAATGGCTGGCATGGGGTAGTGAACAATACCTTGGTCATAAATTCTCCTCCCTAATTCTTCATTCTACAAATTACTCGGAAGCAAACTTTTCTCTCGCCTTCGGTATCTCCATCGGCCTATCAAGCAATTAAAAAATGAACTATAGTTCATATTATATAAATGTCCTTTTCGGAAGTCAAACTAAATATTATTACTCCTTACTTTAGTAATGAGCATACCCCCGCTCTAACCTTAATAGATAAAAAGTCATTTACAAAGATCGCCATTTTGCAATGCTACAACTAATAAGAAAAACCAATACCACTCCGACTACGCAGGCGAGCGCAGTAGATAGCTTATTCTTAGCCAGGCCGGAGATGCTATAGTCGGCCAGGGGGCTGCTGATAATAGCCCCGGTTTTATCCTGCTTCATAAAACCCAGGTCATGTGCTACCCTTTCCAGGCCATCCGGGAGCTCAGAGGCAAAGGGTGTCAGCAGAATAAGAATACCTATGAGCAGCCAAAACGGCCAGGATGCCTTGTTAGGCAATGGCCTTTCCTCCTCCTATTTAGTGTCACATCTACATGCGATCTAGCTCTAGTAAGTCTGGCCTAGTCTTCTGGAGGAATAGGATAGCCCCTATATTGATCAAACCTTCTCCCAGACCAATGGGGGTATGGACAAAACTAATAGCTATTAACCCAGGCATTAGAGGAACCGTCCCGGAAAAGGCCAGCTCCAAGGCACAGGCCGTAGCTGAGGTCAGGACAGACAAAAACCCTGCCAGAAATGCGGCTGCCAACAAACCTTTCTTTGGGAAGAGATAACTAATCCCTAGATAGCTATAAAAACCAATAAAGCCACCCACTATCCCCATATTGAAAATATTGGCTCCTAGAGCCGTAAGGCCCCCATCTTGAAATAGTAAACATTGTACCAGGAGTATACTGGTTATAACCAGGAGGGCAGCCCAAGGACCCAATAGGATAGCAATAAACGCAGCCCCAACAAAATGACCACTGGTGCCACCAGCGACCGGGAAGTTCAGCATCTGCGCCACAAAGACAAAGGCTGCCATCACCCCCATGAGCGGTATCCTTTTATCTTCCATCTGACGGTTAGCCCGGTTAACGGAAATGCCTATTGCCCCTGCCGAGACCAGATAGAGGGATACCCAGGTCTTAGTATCCAAAAAACCATCTGGTATATGCATTACTCTGTTCTCTCTTCTAAATGATGCTCATGTCCCAGGTGGTAGTGGTGATGGATATGGGTTGTGCGGCGATGCCCGTGGCGGTGCTGATGGATCAGATTATTTTTTAGGAGAAGCTCAGAGTCTCGCAGCAGTTTTCGAGGGTCACCCTCGGCTACTATCGTTTTATTCTCCCCCAAAACCATAACCCGCTGGGCTATTTCATAGACCAGGTGTAGGTCATGAGTGGCCACCAGGATAGTCTTACCCTGGTGATGAAGATCATCCAGGAGATCAATGAATTCTGTAGAGCTGCGGGGGTCTAAACCGGCTGTAGGTTCGTCAAGCAGAAGAATCCTGGGCTCCATAGCCAGGATAGAAGCTAATCCTACCCTTTTCTTCTCTCCGAAGCTGAGCCGATGGGGAGATCGCCCTTGAAAACCATCCAGCCCTACCTGACTCAGGGCCTTTGCTGAGGCTTGTAAAACCCTTTCTCGGGGCCAGCCCATATTCAAAGGGCCAAAGGTCACATCATCCTGAACCGTAAGGGAAAACAGTTGATCGTCCGGGTTCTGGAATAAGAATCCCATTTGGCGCCAGATCTCGCGCTGGTTCTTCTTTTGCAGCCGACTCCCCAATATCTCTATCTCGCCTTCGCCTACCAATATACCCATTAGATTCAGCAGTAAAGTGGTCTTACCCGATCCATTGGTACCAATGAAGCAAACAAGCTCTTTCTCTGTTATCTCGAAGGTTATACCATTCAGGCCCAATGTCTTATCTGGATACGAATACCTCAAGTTAGTGACCTTTATAGCCGGTTTCACACCTATCATAGCTGGATGCCTAGTAATAGTTCACTGGGTTCAGGGATCAGTTGTCGGGAAGTCTTTTCCTGAACCCTGTTACCTGAACTCCGTGAACTGTTACCATAGCTGGATGCATATAAGGGTAGTTAGAATGATCAGCAAAAAGATAAAATCTCTATAGGTGGCCTTGTTTTCTTCTAAAATCACTACCCGCCCCTGGTAACCCCGTACTAGCATAGCGCCATAGACCCGCTCGGCCCGCTCATAAGTCCTTATAAATATACTGCCAAGCATATTTCCCAATATGCGGGGCTGTTCTTTGTAGTGGCCACCAAAATATCGGATATCGCGGGCCAGCATTATCCTCTGCCCCTCTTCCAGGAGGATCAGGAGATAGCGGTAGAGTATCGAGAGCATCACAAGCAATATCCGGGGTATCTTCAGCCTCTCCAATGCCTTGAGGAGTTGGGGAAAAGGGCAGATAGCCATCAGGGTCGTCAGGGCCAAAAAGGACAAAAGGGCCTTAAAAGAAACCGTAAGGAAGAGCAAGAGGCCTTCTTCAGTCAGCCCCAGCTTGATAACTGGGAGGTCGAACTCCACCAATACCCTTCCTTCCTTGAGAAAAGGGATGAAGGCCGCTACCAGAAAGACAAAAGGGAATAAGACCAGGCACCTCTTTAAAAGAAAAGGGATAGATACCCGGGCTAGCGCAATAATGATGCAGAGCAATAGAAAATGCCTGCTCAGCCCAAAAAAATCTGCGGTAGGAACCGAGACTACGGAGATGACATAACCTAACAGGCCCACTATCTGGCTCCGGGGTCTCAGTCTGGCCAGGCAGCCCAATTTCTCTGGGTAAGGATAATCAGCGGTTAATAATACTTTTCCCATAAAAATAACAGATAGTAGCAGGGCAAAAAGGGAAAATTGTGTTACTAAAAAGAGAAAATTTTTTGTGACTGTTCAATTACCAAAGAGGCTGAGTTTCTTTTTAGTGCCCCTTTCGTGTCCCTTCGTGGCCAGGTAATCACAAATTCTCTATTATTTATTCAGTACAGATCCTTACCGGTGCTAGCAAGGGTCAGCCGACCATGCCTTACCCCTTTAGTAGCAATGAGGCCATCAGAAATTTTTCTTATCTCTTGGTTCTTCCCTTTTACAATAAGGACTTCCAGACAGTTATGCTGGTCCAGGTGGAGATGTAAGGTAGAGACGATGGCGGCATAGTTCTGGTGCTGCAAATCCGCCAATTTTTCCATCAACTCCCTTACCTCGTGACTATAGACAATACTGATAATCCCAATAGCCTCTTCATCCCCTTTCTCCCACCGAGTCTCCACCAGGAGGTCTCGGATCAAATCCCGGATAGCTTCGGAGCGGTTAGTATAGCCCTTTTCGGCGATTAATTTATCAAAAAGGGTCAGTAGCTTTGAGTCTATAGAAACACCAAACCTGACTAATCCCCCCATTATTCTCTCCCTATTGTCCCCCTTAGGTGTTACCAAAAAATAAATTGTACCACTAAATCAACCCCTCTGTCAACCATTCGGGATATATTTGGACATGTCCCAAAATTTTATCCTTTAGCAAGGATAGAGGCAGGATATGAGATGGTTTTTAGGTGCAGAAAAAGTGGAAATTAACCGCAACAGACGCAGAGTCCGCAGAGGTAAAAAAGGTCATTTTTCTCTGCGTTCTCTGCGACAAGAGTTTAAGAGGTTGGTAGTTGGGTGAGTACTTTCTAGAAAAGGTATAGTTCAAGAGCTATCATGATCTATTTCTTACTAAGGCCGTTTCCTGGAAGCCTCTAACTTCTTCCTCTTTCGCTTTACACTGGGTTTCTCGTGGAAGCGCCTTTTTTTCAGTTCCTTAAAGACCCCTTCCTGGATAACCTTCTTTTTAAGATTTCTTAAAGCCCTCTCCAGATCATCATATACCTTGACTTCTAATGGGTTACCCATTATTCCTCCCTTATCTATATCACACAATATCCTATTTTATCTAATAAACCCTTCAGCCAATTCTTCGGGAGTAGCTCTCCGCAGCATTTCTCATGGTCAACCGGGAAGGTAAAAGTCTTGCCGGCCGAGGGATATTTACAATTAACCGTAGTTTATTAGTATCTCTTCCGGCCACCACCACCACCACCGCTGCTGCGACCGGCACCCCCAGAAAAATAATCCCTCCGGCCACCACCACCGCTGCTGCGACCGGGTCGGTCAACAGGACGCCTAGGCCGGGCCTCATTGACGATCAGTTCTTTATCTTTTAAACGATGATTGTTGAACATGCTAATTGCCCTTTGGGCATCTTCCTGGTTAGCCATCTCCACAAAACCAAACCCCCTTGATATACCAGAATGGGGATCTTTTAGTACCCGGATAGAGTCTACTGGACCAGCTTGTTGGAAGAGTTCTAATAAATCATTCTCACTTGCTTGGGGAGAAACATTCCCTACATACAACGTCTTTGCCATCTGCTTACCTCCCTTAAAAGGTCTGAAAATAAAAAACCCTCAAAGACTTTATAGAAGGTCCTTGAGGGTTAATGGAAAACCAACAAAAACAATCTAATAAGACTTTAAGCTATCCCTTGATTTAATAACCCTGATGCCAGGATTATCTTGGAATTAATTATAATATAAATTTCTAAACAATGTCAAAGATTTAATCTCTCTGTGTTCTGGAATAATCATTTATCTTACATTCCGCATCCTTTCGAGAAGGCCAGAAATAATTTGTAGTGGGTTGAAAAAGGGGACACGAATTACACGAATAGACTAATGGCACGAATGAAGAAAAGATCTAATATAAGGAGATAGTAAACTAAAGGTAACCGTTCACTGGATCTGTCACCCTGAGCAGAGCGAGGGGTCTTAAAAGAAAAAGATTCTTCGCTATCGCTCAGAATGACAATACGATGGAATAAATGGGTGAACGGTTACCTTTTTTATGGGGCCATAAGTTATAAAAAGTTATTTTTTGTCTATTTTTGTTATTTTTTTTCTTTACATATATCTTTTTTTTCGGTAGAATATTTTTTGACCTTTTATTGAACTATAGACAGGGGAGGGCCTGGAAGATTCTCCCATCTTTCTGGCAAGGAGATGACCAAAGATTTGTTGGATACCAAAGAGGTAGCAAACTACCTGAATATTAATGAGAAACAGGTCTATCATCTCATTAAGAAAGGAAGGATACCAGCGACCCGGATAACGGGTAAGTGGCTTTTCCCTAAGAGGCTTATTGACGAATGGATAGAGACCAAGGCCAAAGAGAACCTGACCCTTACCCCTTCCCCTGCTTCTCTGAGCGATCATATGATTGTCCTCGGCAGTAATGACTTAAGCCTGGACTACCTGCTGACTAGATTGAGACAGCGTTTCCCCGAAAGTATTATTGTCTCCGGTAATGTTGGTAGTATGGCTGGGTTACAAGCCCTGAAAGAGGGCAGGGCCCATCTGTCTGCCATACACCTGCTGGACTCCAGAACCGGCCAGTATAACCTCCCCTATCTTAAGGGGGAGAAACTCGTGTTAGTAAACCTGGTATACCGGGACCAGGGGCTTATGGTCAGCCCGGGCAATCCCTTAAAAATTCGAGGCCTGCTGGATGCGGTTCGCAAAAAAGCCAGGTTCATCAACCGCCAGGGGGGCTCTGGCACCCGGCTGCTGTTGGATAGCCTTTTGCAGGATTCGAAGATCGGGCCTGCCAAAGTAGTGGGATATCAGAAAGAAGTAGCTACCCATTTAGAAGTGGGGATTGAAATCTTACGGGGTAAGGCCGATGCAGGTTTAGGGGTATTATCGGTAGCTCGCTATCTAGGTTTAGATTTTATTCCCCTTACTAAAGAGCGCTTTGACTTGCTGATCCCGGAAGAGTATTTTTTTGCCCCCCAAATACAATCCCTGCTGGCACTGCTGGGCTCTAAGGATTTCCGGGAAAGGGTACAGGAATTAGGCGGTTATGATACTACTGATTCCGGCACAATAATCCAGAGGGGATAAAGCTTGCACCCCATAATTTGGGAGAGGGGGTGAGATAAAAGGATATTGGTTTTCGATAAACTGGAATGTTTGGGAAGAATGAATCTGAACAGAGCAAAACCAATGGAGGTGGTAAATGAAGAAGAAAATTGGCAGGGTATTGGCTTATTTACTTATTTCTGTCTGTATTTATCCTATGGCTAGTTATGGTGCGGATGAAGAATTGATTATGTTGCTGAAGGACAAAGGTATCCTTACCCAGACCGAAGTAGATCAACTCCTGGCACGGGTTAAAGAGAAAGAAAAGAAGAGCGGGGCCCTTAAAGCTTATTATAAGGATGGTTTTCATGTTGCTACCCCGGATAATGCCTTTAAGATGACTATCGGTGGCAGGGCCCACATGGACTATCTGGGCCTGGATAACAATGGTCGAGAAGATAGCTCTTTTGCTATTAAACGGGCCAGGATCAATGCAGCGGGTACGCTATTCAAAAACACTGAGTTCAAGGCAGAGATAGATTTCGGGGAGGGTAAAGATGCCAACCTGACTGATGGTTATATCAACCTTACCCATCTGCCCTTTGCCAGGATAATGCTAGGACAATACAAAGAGCCATTTAGTCTAGAGCAACTCACGTCGTTCAGGTTCGTAGATTTTGTGGAACGCTCCATCATCGCTAACAATATTGCCCCGGGACGCGATATTGGGGCAATGCTCCATGCCAACCTATTTAATGGCATGCTGGGTTATGGGGTAGGGATTTTTAATGGCAATGGACGGAACAAAAAGAGGGACGAGAATGATGATAAAGATGTTGCTAGCAGGGTCTATCTCCGCCCCTTTATAAAGAGTGGGATGCCGTTTCTGAAAGGGCTCCAGCTTGGTGGCGCCTTTACCTGGGGGAACCAGGAAGGTACCCCGGGGAATCTGGTAGTACCTGGCTCAGAAACCGGTATTGTTACCTGGACAAAAGGGGTCAGGAATGACAGCCGTCGGTTACGTTCCGGCGCAGAACTGGCCTGGTTACTGGGCCCATTATCCCTGAAAGGGGAATGGATGAGGACCCAGTGGGCTGATCTGGAGTTTTCTGGCAAGCGACATGACCTGGATGTAGCTGGTTGGTATGGCAGTGTGAGCTGGTTTCTTACCGGTGAGAAAGAGAACCTGAAAGAGGGGGTATTTGGCCGGGTCAAACCCAAACATAACTTTAACCCTGCCAGGGGTGGCTGGGGGGCATTAGAACTGGCCGCCAGGTATGAATCCCTAGACGTAGACCAGGGGATATTTAAGCAAGGGTTTGCTACGGGTACGGATAGGGTAAATTCCTTCACGCTGGGTGCCAACTGGTATCCCCACAATATGTTCCGGGTCAGCCTCAATTATGTCCGGAATGAATTTGATGATAACCTCTCCGATCTAAAAGGTGATGACCAGGAAGACCTTATCCTTAGCAGATTCCAGGTAGATTTTTAATTTTTAAGGGAGGGTATGATGAAGAAAAAGATCCTGGTTTTTATAGCATTAGTATTATCCATAATATTATCTGGGCCGGTTTTAAGTGCAGAGAAGGTAAAGGATATCATCCTGGCTACCACCACCAGTACCCAGGATTCTGGCCTGCTAGATGTCCTGATCCCGGTCTTTGAGAAGGAGGCAGGCTATGTGGTAAAGACCATTGCCGTAGGTTCAGGCCAGGCCATGGCCATGGGAGAGAGGGGTGAAGCCGATGTGCTTCTGGTGCATTCCCCTGAGGCAGAGGAGAAATTTTTAGCCCAGGGTCTTGGTATCAACCGCAGACTGGTTATGCACAATGACTTTATCATTGTGGGTCCGGCAAAAGATCCGGCCAGGATAAAGGGGTTAAAATCCGCTCCGATGGCCTTTAAGCACATATCAGAGGCAAAGGCATTATTTCTCTCCCGGGGAGATAACTCTGGGACCCATGCCAAAGAAAAGTCTCTATGGAAACTGGCTGGTATTGATCCTTCAACAGAAAAATGGTATCAGCAGACCGGCCTGGGTATGGGCCAGACCCTTGCTGTAGCCTCAGAAAAAGGGGGGTATTGCCTAACAGATAGGGCAACCTACCTGGCCCTGAAAAAGAACCTCTACCTCAGCATCCTCCTACAAGGGGATAAGAGCCTCCTGAACATATATCATGTAATAGAGGTCAATCCTGCCAGATGGCCTAAGGTCAATAGTGATGGAGCAAAGAGTTTTAGGGCATTTATGGTATCTAAAGAGGCTCAGAGGATTATAGAGGGTTTTGGGAAGGATAAATTTGGCCAGCCCCTATTTTTTCCCGATGCCGGGAAGAGGGAGGAGGCTCTGGGCAAATAGTAAAAAGGAGGAATTCAGAAGACATGGACCTGATCCTGGAAGGGATAAAAAAGGCCTTTTGGCTACTAATACATATGGACAACGAGGTAATGAGAATAACCCTGCTCTCTTTGAAGGTCTCCGGCTTGGCAACCTTTATCAGCCTGGCGCTGGGTATACCGCTGGGGACTGTTTTGGCCCTTTCCCGCTTCCCCGGCCGGGGTATAATCATAAGCCTGGTAAACACCAGCATGGGTTTACCACCGGTGGTAGTGGGCCTTTTTGTGACTATCATGCTCTGGCGGGGTGGGCCCCTGGCAGTTCTTCACCTTCTCTATACCCCATCAGCTATGGTTATTGCCCAGACCATTATAGCCGCCCCTATTATAACCGGGCTTTCTCTGGCTGCCATACAGCAACTGGACCCCAAACTCCTCTTACAGATCAAGGCCCTGGGAGCAAGCAGACTCCAGATGGGATGGTTTCTCTTGCGAGAGGCCCGATTACCCCTTTTAGCCGCAATGATGGCTGGGTTTGGCGGGGTAATATCTGAAATAGGCGCCTCGATTATGGTGGGTGGTAATATATTAGGACATACCAGGGTCCTTACCACCGCCACAGTGATGGAGACGAGTAAGGGTAATTTTGACACCGCTATTGCCCTGGGTCTCCTCCTGCTCCTCTTGGCCTATAGCATAAATTTCACCTTAACCATTATCCAGCAAAGAGAAGCATTTTATGGCCGAGCCCATTTTAGAGGCTAAAGCTCTCGAAGTTAGACGGGACAATTCCTTGATCCTGGATATACCGCACTTACGGGTAGAGGATAAAGAGGTCCTGGCCCTTGTTGGCCCCAACGGTGCTGGCAAGACTACCCTTCTGCTTACCCTGGCCCTGCTCTATACCCCTTCTGCTGGGGAGATCAAATTTGAGGGAAAATCCATAAGTTATGGGAAGGGTCTGATAAACCTCAGGAGGCGATTTGCCGTAGTCTTCCAAGAACCCCTGCTTTTTGATACCAGTGTCTATGAGAATGTAGCCTCTGGCCTGAGAGTAAGGGGGATCAGGGGGCGTGAGCTGAAACAGAGGGTATTCACCTGGCTGGATCAATTTGGTATTGCCCACCTGGCAAAAAGGGCTGCCCGAACCCTTTCTGGCGGGGAGGCCCAACGAGTGACTCTCACCCGGGCCCTGGTCCTGAATCCCAATATCCTATTTATGGATGAGCCCTTTGCTAGCCTGGACCCACCTACCCGCGAGAGGCTTATCCGGGATATGGAGAGGATCGTTCACGAGACTAAAATTACCACTGTCTTTGTGACTCATGACCGTTCAGAGGCCCTACAACTAGCCCATAGGATAGGGGTCATGCACCAGGGGAGGATCATCCAGATAGGCTCACCCGAACGGGTCATAAACTATCCGGCAGACGAAGTGGTGGCTAATTTCATTGGCATAGAGAGCATCCTCCCTGGGCGGGTCATGGTCTTTAATCATGAGACCTTTTTGGTAGATGTACAGGGGAAGAAGATTGAGGTAGCAGGGGAAGCCCAGGTAGGAGATGAGGTATTCTTGTGCATCCGGCCAGAAGAGGTAACGCTATTGGGAAGCGGCCTTGCCTCCTTGCCATCCAGTGCCAGGAATACCTTCCCAGGAAGGGTTATCCAGATAGGCTTTATAGGCCCCTACTGTAAGGTTACCCTGGACTGTGGCTTCCCCCTGGTTGCTTATATTACTAAAAAATCCCTGGGAATCCTCCATCTAGATATCGGGCGAGAAGTCGTAGCCTCCTTCAAGGCCACTGCCATCCATGTAATCAGGAAATAATTCCTTTATTAATTATCTCTCACGATGGTCCCTTGCCCTCTTTGATTCTTTAGGATGGGCATAAGGATGATATGGATTCTCAACCCGATAAGGGATCTGTAAAATTCGGTCGGTGGCTTCTCTATATGCCTTAATAATCTGGTCTTCAGCCTGATAAGCGAATGGGTCCCTGAGTCTTTTTTCTATCTCTCCTCCGGGCTCAGGCTTGTTCTCTAAATACCACGTTACCGTTTGTCTTAATGCCTCCTTGGGAGGGACCAGGTCTTTGTATCCAAGCTCTTTCTTTATTTTGGTAATATCAAAGACCTTATGCAGAGTTGAGCAGCTAAGACCCAGGAAATGTTGGCAGGGCAAGGCAATTTCCCTGGGCATATTTACTATCTCCCATTCATGGCCCATTATCTCGGTAATCAGCATTATCCATTCATAAAGGCTAAAGAGCTCTTCATCACCGCTATTATATATCTGGCCCGAGGCCTTCTCAGGCTTATCTACAGCCAGCAGGACTGCATGAGCCATATTCTCTGCATATCCTCTAGTATCAATAGTTAAGCCCCCATCTGGAATAATGATATGTTTTCGACCATCTATAATTCGTCTAATAATACTCCATTCTATAGGTATTATTTGCCTTGGCCCATAGACCGCCGGATAACGAAATATGGTGGCATTGTAGCAACCTTCATTATGAGCTTGCATAACTGCTTGTTCGCTTACATACATCAGATAAGAAAAATGCATAAGCTCAGGGTCAGTAACCAGGGGGTCATCCTCAGAGGTCGGAATTTTCAGCCCCCCAGGGGGGTTATGGTTGGGATCCATATATCCTTTATATAAGCCTACCCCACCAATGCCAATAAACCTTTGGGTACGGAATCTCATGAATTCAGCTATATAACGTAACCGCCCATAGGTAGCTATTACCAGATCAAATTGCCGCTCGCCTAAAGCTTCTCCTATTGTCTCCAGGAAATGCGGGTCACCGTGGATATGCCCTACCCCTTCAGGTAGATCTATCTCATGAGTACCGCGATGGAAAATAGTTACATCATATCCCCTTTTAATTAATCCCTCGACTAGATATGGTCCTGTAGGTCCTGTCCCGCCGATAACCAATGCCTTCATCCTTTACCCCTTTCCCTTAGCCTTCAATCAAATTGACTTGGGTGTGGCTATTTTCTCTCAGAAATCTATTATTAATTGTAGCAGCAGAGCCTTACTCTGCCAAAAAGGCTCACCTTTCTTAGCTTAGGAGCGTATTATACCACATTGGTTTCAATTTCTGAAAAAATGTTGGCATCATGTAACAGTTCACCGGGGTCAGGGATTAGTTGTCAGGAGGCTCTTCCCCAAATACCTCTACGGGCTATTAAACCTTCGCGCTATTTACAACTAGCGATAACTATACAAAATTTAAAGTCTTTTCCTGAACCCTATCTCCCTTATCTTCCCTATCCCTTCATCACCTCTGGCATACACT
>Ga0156295_1290_pt1 | contig 12835 bp, 10 predicted proteins | sample RifCSPlowO2_12_FD_107943 | JGI IMG/M metagenome (GOLD analysis project Ga0156295, IMG submission 107943) | Nitrospinae bacterium RIFCSPLOWO2_12_FULL_45_22 | reverse complement strand
GTAGCCCTCTCCCAACGGATGTTTTCTTCTTTCATGCGCTTGAACATATCAGGACCATGGTTCCATAAGGCCGTAGCCAGCAATATGGGTGATACTTTGCCCCGCAAACCGCTCAAATCCGGCCCTATAGTCTCTTTAGCCCTACCTCCTACGGTATGGCAGTGGCTACATTTTCGCTCGGTAAAAACCCTTTCCCCTCTCTCCTTGTCTCCTGGTGGGTCGAAGTATCTAACAGAAAAGAGATAGGCGGTGATACTGACCATATCTTTAGCCGATAGCTCTGGTATAGAGACCTTTTCCTTTTCCATCTCTTCCCACATGCCCGGAAAATGGTTCCACATGCGGCCGGCTAGTTGTGACAAAGTAGGTGGGAATTCCTTTTTTTCTCCTAAATCTGGCCCTTTCTTACCCCCTTTGCCCCGTATAGCGTGGCATTTAATACAGCCCTTTTGGGAGAAGAGGGTCTTCCCTTCGGCCGGGTCACCGGGGGATAGGTAGACTTTTTCCGCGGCGGGCTTAATACTTCTGATATAGGCAATGAGGTCCACCATCTCATTCCCTTTAAACTCTGGCCAAGGTATACCCTTTTTCCCCATCTCGGCCTTCATCTTAGTAGCATGGTTCCACATCATCTGGGCCCAGACTATGGGATTAGTATACATAGACCATTTAGTCAGGTCCGGCCCGATCTTTCCCCCTTTACCAGCGATCCCATGGCATTCAGCGCATTTCTTGGCGGTCAATAGTTCTTTGCCCTTAGGCGGGTCGCCCGGCTCATCCGTATAACGGATGAAATATAAGAAGGCGAAAATATCAGCCATCTCTCCCTGGGTAATCTGTTTATGCTCAGCCCCTTTAGTGGTGATCTTTCCCCACATCTCCGGGCCGTGGTTCCACATCTCTGCTATTAGCCCGGCCGCAGTCATATGCTGGCCAGCCGGTGCTTGAGAGAGGTCTGGGCCAATCCTTTCTCCCTCTCCCCAGACGGCGTGGCATTTTATACACCCTTTAGTATAAAACGTTTGCCAGCCCTGCTTAGCATCACCGGGCAGAATATAAGACTCTTCCTGGGCTATTAACAGTGCGGGACTCAGCACAAGGGTAGCCCAAAACCAAAAGACCAATACTTTCCTGACTATTCTCATAACCTAACCTCCTTCTCCACCTCCCTGCCTTCTTTGATGGTAACCACAAATATCACAGTAACGACAAAGGTTAAGATCAAAAATACGGGTATTATAATCGCCGCTATGACGATGGCATGCACCCAGGCATCATTATTCATCCAGGAGCGATATACTACCGATAAGACAAAGGTTATTACCCCGGCCCCAAAGAGATAGAACAGGATTAGGCTAGTCATTTGGACCGTAAGGATAACCTTTTCTTCTTTACCCATATTTAAGCCCTCCTTTATTCCGCAATCCGCAATTTTATTCTCTCCTACTTGGGTTTTTCCTGCGTCGCCTCCAAATAGCCTAATATATCGGCCATTTCTCCTTTTTGAAACTGGGGCCAGGGGATCTGTTGCTTAACGGTTTCCTTATATATGATCGGGACATGGTTCCACATCATGGCTGCTAAGTCTACCGGTGAAGAGATACCCTTTACCTTTGCTAAATCTGGGCCTACCTTTCCCCCCTCCCCTTTGATGCTATGGCACTTTATGCACCACCGATCAGAAAATAACCTGGGGCCCTTTATCGGGTCTCCTGGTTTATCAAAATAACGGATAAAGTAGAGATAAGCAATGAGGTCGGCCATTTCTTTACCAGAAAACTTGGGGACTTCTATTCCTTTTTCCTTCATCTTAGCCCACATAGTAGAACCATGATTCCACATGATGCCTGCTACTTGATTAACACTACGGTATAGTTCTGTGGCCCTTTTTCCTAAATCCGGGCCAGTGGTACCGCCTTCAGCCCTTACGGCATGGCATTTGATACAACCCTTTTCTACAAAAATATTTCTCCCTTCCTGGGGGTTCCCAGGAAGCATATAAGCCGTCCCTCCAGCAATCCTACCCTTAGCCTGGGTCTTGATATAAGCCAATAGGTCTATGATTTCTTTCCCCTGGAATTGCGGTGGCTGAATAGCTAACTGGCTCATCTTAGCTGACATTTGGGGACCGTGATTCCACATGGCCTGAGTGATAACAATGGGGGAGGCATTCTGCTTAAATTTGTCTAAACCCGGTCCGATTTTACCACCACTACCGTTTATGCTGTGGCATTTTATGCAACCCTTACTCACAAAAAGGGCCTGGCCAACTGCAGGATCACCCGGCTCATCAAAATAGTTCACGAAATAGAGATAGGCTATAAGACTGGCCATCTCTTCACCCAATAATACTGGCCAGATAATCTTCTCTTGCTTCATTACCCCTTCCATATAGGGGGCATGGTTCCACATAACACCAGCCATATCCAGCAAGGTCCCACCTATACTCACCTTGCCCAAATCAGGCCCAATAGTCCCTCCTTCATCTTTTATGGCGTGACATTTGATACAACCCTTGTTAATAAAGATCCGGGAGCCCTCAACTGGATTGCTAGGGAGACGATAATCCTCCGCTCCTGCAAGTGATGACAGAATTGCTATTATGGTCATGAGACCAACAACTATCTTAACTATACCCATTCCCTTCCTCCCTTGGACCCATCTAAGTTAATCCAAAATTATACCGTAAAGCACGCAAAGACCCTCGATAGGTCATTACGTTATTGGGTTATTAGGTTATTAAGTAATGGCGCAATAACGTAGTCACCCAATGACCCAATATCCTCTTTTGCGTGCTCTACGGTGTACTGTTCACTGCTTACTTCTTACTGCTTACTTCTTCTTTAAAAGGCAAATACGTCCTTAGCCTCTCTTCTACTTCAGCCAGGGATTTTTCGCGACCTTCTCTTATCTCCCAAATGGATACAATAGGGAATAGTTTAGTAAATAGCATATAGAGGAGAGTAAAAAAGGCAAAACAGCCCGCAAAAATGAACCACTCTACCCAACTAGGCATATAAATACCACGCTCATAAGGGAGGCGGGGATTGACCAGGGTCGGCACTACAATGGTAAACCGCTCTAGCCACATACCTATAGTGACTGCGATAGAGGCAATGACACAGCCGGTCACATTGCGGGTCTTACCATTAGCCAGGATAGCAAAGGGTATGACAAAACAGGTAGCTAACATGGCATAGAAATAGGGTGCGTAGTGTCCCGTGATCTTAGAATAAAAGACTGCCAGGTGGACAGGTTCGGCGCCATAAAACACTGTTAGATATTCACAGGAGGTAAAATAGAACCAGAGGCAGCACATAACCAGAAGTAAGACACCTAAATAATCAAAATGGACTGGCCTCAGATAGTCCTCTAAGTGATACACTCGCCGGATAATAGCCATAGCTATTATAATGGCTGCGATACCAGAAAAGATAGCTCCCACCACAAAATAAGGGCCAAAGATAGCACTGTGCCACATGGGCTGGATAGTCATGGCAAAAACATAAGACACTACCGTATGAACCGAAACCGCGATCGGGATAACCAGGATCGCCATGATGGCAATCGCTATCTCCAACCAGTGGATCTGCCGCTCAGTACCTCGCCAGCCCAGGGCCAGGACTTTATAAAACCAGTGCCGGATCCCCTTGACCCTATCCCGCAACAACGCTATATCCGGTATCAATGGTAGATAGAGATAGATAGAGCTGGCAGTAAGATAAGTAGTTATACTGACCACATCCCAGAGCAGTGGCGATTGGAAGCGGCCATAATAGATGACATTAAGGAGCCGGTCAGGTCTTCCCAGGTCAATAATAATATTCCCCGCTCCAAAGAATAATACCAGCACCGTTATTACCTCTGCGGAGCGGGTAATAGAGCGGCGCCATTCGGCCCGGGCTATCCGTAAGATAGCCGAGATCAAGGTACCGGCATGGCTAATGCCAATAAAGAAGACAAAATTAGTTATATAGACACCCCAATAAGTTGGGGTATTTAGCCCGGTTACCCCTAGCCCGTAGCGGAATTGGGCAAGATAGGCATATGCTGCCAGCACCACGATAGTTAACAAGGCCGCTGCTACCAGATAAAAACCCTTACCTGTACTAAGAATCGGCTTGAACAGGATCTCATCTTGATCTATTTTTGCTACCAGCTCTCTTTCGGCTTCTATAACCTTCGGATCTATTACCATCCTATTCTCCCTCAGAAAGATAGATAACCTTAGGCTCAGTACCTAAATCTTCCAATAGCTTAAAGGCCCGGTGACTGCGGGCCAACTGAAAAACCGTGCCGTTAGGGTTCTCCAGATCGCCAAAATACATAGCGTTACTCGGACAGGTCTCTACGCATGCTGGGATATAATCACCCGGGCCTAGCTCCCTGGCCTCTGCCCTTACCCTCTCCCGGGCCTTTATCAACCGATGAGAGCAGAAGGTACATTTCTCTACTACCCCCTTGGGCCGGATGGTAACATCCGGATTAAAGGCCTTTTTCATCTCCTCAGGCCATCGGGGTCGGTACCAGTTCATATATTTGACCGTATAGGGACAGGCAGTGGTACAGTACCGGCACCCAATACAGCGGCCATAAATCTGATCTACAATCCCTTCACTGCCTATATTAGTGGCCCCTACTGGACAGACTTTGACACAGGGCGGTTTATCGCAATGCATACAGGGCCGGGGTATCAGCCGGGTACGGACATGAGGATATTCTCCTTCCCGATATTCTAGTAAACGCAACCAATGGATTGCTCGGTATTGAGCATCTATTGTGGGATCAGCCGGAGGTACGTTATTTTCCACCTGACAGGCTACTACACAGGCCTGGCAGGCAGTACACTTGTCTAAGTCTATAACCATTCCCCATCGGACCATACCTTCTTTCTCCTCCATAAACCCACTTCGTCTTTTGCCTTCATTGCAAAATTAACAATGTAAAATTAGCAATTAACAAGAAGGAATTGATTTTGAAATGCTAATTGCTAATTTTGCATTTTGCATTGAATCCATCCCCACACTCTATGCCCGATATATCTTCACTCTGGTAGTATTGATAAGGGGTCTTCCCGTTAGAGGCTCTAAATGCCCTTCTACTATTAAAAGGGGGTTCTTTCCTATGTTTTTTGCCCAGCGGCCCAAGGCCTTATGGCCAACCCCCAGGGGGATATTAACTACTTCGGGCATCGCCCCCTCAACCAACTTGGCCCGGAAGCTCAACTTACCTCTGGGCGACTCGACCCATACCTGGTCTCCATAAGATATACCCAATTTTTTGGCCAACTCGGGGTTTATCTCTATCCAACAATCCCATCTTTCAAGAGGCGCTGGGCTGGTGATTCCTTGCAGGAAGGGTTGGCTTGCATTTATCAGCCCGGCAAAGACCAGGGGCTGGTAAATATTAAGGATAAAGGGATACTGCTCTTCGTTGCTTTCAGGCGGCTTGACTGCCTCCCAGTGGGGCAAAAAGAGCTTATCCCCCCGGACCTGCACCCCTATAGCCTTAAGCCTCTCTTCGGCCAGAACCCCTACCCTCTCCTTCAATATTTGGGAATAAAACTCAAATCTTTGAGAAGGTGTTTTAAAGACCCTTTCTCCCTCGCCATAATAATAGATAGGTTCCCACCAACCCCCTTTTTCTTGCAGCCTTTGCCAAAATTCCTCGGCAGTCTGGTATGAAGGAGATCGCCACCCGCCCCGGGCCAGGAGCTTAGACCATGCCTCTTCAAATTCCTGTCCTACCAGGTCTCCCCGGCCTTGTTCAAAGAGCTTCTGAAAATAGTATTGAAGGGTTTCCGGAAAATCTTTCCCGGGGAAGGCCTGGGCTAGAGAGCCACCTAATCCCCTGGCCAACTGGATAATAACATCGCCGGTATGACGAGTATCATAAAGTGGGCTTACCACGGGTCTTCTTAGCCCAATAATAGGGTATCCTTTCAGGTTATAGACCGGGTCGTCCTGCCACCTCTCCAGGTAAGTATGGTCTGGTAAAATCAGATCGGCCTGCTGGCTACTCTCATCCATAAAAGAGGAGAAGCTAACAATAAAAGGGATTTTGTCCAATGCCCCAGCAACCCCTTCCGGGTTAAAAGAGGAAAATATGGGATTGGTTTGATATAAGAAGAGGGCCTCTAATTTGTAAGGCTCACCCGTTGAAGCCCTTTCCAGGAAGGTATGGGGTAAATAGTCAGCTAAAAGATACTTTTCTTTAGCCGGCTGGGCGATATGAGGCATCTGGGCCCCTTTTTGCGAAATCTCGTCTGGCTCTATCGGGGGTAATTCGGGAACGGGGATATCCCGGGCTACCAATACTCCACCTGGGCTATCAATACTTCCTACCAGGGCATTTAAGGCATGGACTGCCATCTGCGAAGGGACATCACCCCTCAGTCCAATAGCCACCGCTGGCTTAGTAGTAGCGAATTCCCGGGCCAATCGTATTATCACATCTACGGGGACCCCGGTTATGCTAGAGACAATACCCGGCGAATATTCTTTAAGAACCAGGCCCTTGAAGCCCTGGTGGCTTATCCGAGAATCATCTATCCAGTCCTCAAACCCAAAGGCATTATTCCAGATAAAATTTTCGTCATGCAACCCCTCTCTAATCATCAGGTGGGCAATGCCTAAAGCTAGCGCCCCTTCAGTACCGGGATTGATTGGAATCCACTCATCAGCTTTGGTAGCGGTTATAGACTGGCGGGGTTCTATCTGGATCACCCGGGCACGGCTGCCCCTTTCCCGCCTGATATAGCCAAAGGCCCTCAAGACCTGCACCGGGGACCAGAAAGACTGGAGCAGATCGCAGCCAAAAGATAATATATAGTTGGCCTGTTCCAGGTCATAAACCAGCCCCTCTTTTAATCCCTGCATGAGATAAAAGGCATCCAGGGGCCCGGCGGCCAGGTCATCTGAGACCCGGATATAATTAGGTGAGCCAAAGGCCAGCAAAAATCTCTCCAACAATGCCTGCATCAAGCCCCTGGTTTCCCCTGCCATAATCGCTATGGTATGGGTTTCTTTTTTTTCTCTTATCTCCTGCAGCTTTGTTATTACTGTTTTGATAGCATCATCCCAGGAGATAGACTCCCATTTTCCGGCGCCCCTTTCTCCCACCCGTTTAAGCGGCCCTCGTATCCTATCAGGGTCATAAAGGGATTGGAGGCCAGATTGTCCTTTGGGGCATAAGCCTCCCCGGTTAATGGGATAGAAGGGATTACCATCTATCTTTACCGCACGGTCACCCACTAACCTCACAGTTATCCCGCATCCACCCGGACACTGCTGACAGATAGAATTTATTCGAGTCTCTAATCCCGTTGGTACCTCTACCCAATCTTCACCCCACAGGGTTTGAAAGACCTTGAGGCCCACCTGGGGGCCAAAGGCCAGGGCAGAACCACCTCCGGCTACACCTAGTGCGGTTAAAAAATCCCTCCTGTTTATACCCATCATTCATCTTCCCTTCATTGCAAAATTAACAATGCAAAATTAACAATTAACAATGTTAGGCGAGAGGCTATAGGCAATGGGGAGCAAATAGAGAATTCATAACCCATTGCCTATTGCCCCTTGCCTCTATTATTTTGAAATGCTAATTGTTAATTTTGCATTTTGCATTGAACTTGTTTATCGGTGACAAGCTATGCAATCTGTTTTAATACCGGCGCTCCTATGGCACGCGATGCAATCATCCATCATAAGGGCTACTAAGGGTTTTTTGGGTGGGCTTTGCTGGTCTGCCATATAACCATGACACGACTTGCATTCTAAATCACCAATGGTCACGTGCCTCTTGTGGGAAAAATAGACATGAGGAGGTAACTCATAGAGGCGAGCCCACGAAATGTTCTTTCCCTTTTCAATAAAATCCAGGAGTTTTTTCTCCTCCGGGCTATCGGTAATAGGACTCTCATGACAGGCCGCACAATCCTCTTTAACCGGCAAGCTAGCAAAAGCTTGCTCCTTAATATATTTATGGCAGGTTTCACAATCAGCTACTTCTTTGTGCTTTAAATGGTTAAATTGTATAGGCTGTTTTATGTTGGGCTCTCCGATCTTCGACCAGTAGACAACTACTGCCCCAATGACCAAAACTAGATATAGACTAAAGATGATCTTCTTCGGCATATCCAATTATCCCTTTTTAAATTAGCGCCGGCTAAAGCCTGCGACTACCACAAAACCGCATTATTAAAATGAAAATTCCTATACTATTAAATTAAAAGAAGTAAAGTTTAAATATAAATCATATTTTTGTCAATGTAGCTGGCTACCACTGGCATTTGTGCAAGATTCAGGCTTAAGAAGTAAGGTATAAATAATTCCTTTAAAATTATTGGGGTTCTTTATTCTAAAAGACGGACCAGAGCCCCACCAAATAATATCCCCTTTCTTAACCTGATAAGATTCCCTTGCTGTTTCAAATATTAATTCTCCATCAAGAATGTGATGGATACCCTGATATTGGCAAATATAGGGCTCTTCTAATAAGGTCCTTGGGCCCATCTCTAAAGTTAATATCTCCAGGAATTCATTTTTAAAAATCCATTTTATAGTTAAACCGGTTTTTTGGATGGCTACTAAAGAGGCCCCATTTTCTATTACTCTAATATTGGACACCTTTATTCGTCCTTATCTTCACCCGAAAAATGCAATTCTTTTTTCAAACTCAGGTAGGGCAAGCCTTCAGGCTTGCTTCGGCAAATATTTCATGCAAGGCTGAATCTTTGCCCTACAACTATTTGAGAGCATATACGCATTTTTCGGATTCAACATGGTGTAGTAGAAAAATATTCTACCTAACAAGAGCAATTTTTATGCCAAGGACTTATTCTTATGGCGAATGAAGAACCCACTTTGACCCCTTGGCAGGCAAAAACGATAAGAGATTATTATTTTTTAAGCTTTTTGGTGGGGAATGTGGGGAATATTGCGGTTAAGTTTTGTAAGGATATTAACCCGAAAAATGCAATTCTCTTTTCAAACTCAGGTAGGGCAAGCCTTTAAGCTTGCTTCGGCAAATATTTCATGCAAGGCTGAAGCCTTGCCCTACAACTATTTGAGAGCATATACGCATTTTTCGGATTAGTGCCAGTAGTAGGGTTTTTGGCTCTTTATTCCATTACATTTTTTAATGGGGGTACTCTGTTAATCCGATGTTCGGTTAATTATAAGAACAAGGGGCTATCGATCTGAGTGCAATCCTTTACTTAACTTTCGCCAGATAGTTACCGGTGTAATACCCAGCAGCCTTGCCGCTTTTGTTTTATTACCTCTGCACATCTCCATGACCTCTTCAATATATTTGATCTCCATATCTTTCAGGGGGGCTATAGTCTTTAGACCCCCTTCTTTCCCCTCCCTTTTTGCGCACCGGCTGGGACTTAGGAGTTGGATCTGGTGAGGAAAGTGGCTTTTTCTAAGGGGAGAATTTTTTTCCACCAGGATAGCTGCCCTCTCAATAGCATTCTTTAATTCCCTAATATTTCCTGGCCAGTCATAAGCCAGCAGGGAGTTCATCACTTCCTCAGAAAATCCATTTATTTTTTTCTTCATCTCTTCCTGATAAACTTTAAGGAAATAATGAGCAAGGATAGAGATATCTTCTTTATGTTCCCGCAAAGGAGGGATGGCTATCTGGATCACATTTAAGCGATAGAAGAGGTCTTCTCTGAAATTGCCCGATCGCATCTCTTCTTCCAAATTTTTATTGCTAGCCGCAATAACGCGCACATCAATGCCAATAGTCTCTTCTGCCCCCACCCTTTTTACCTTACGTTCATCCAGGACCCTAAGGATTTTAGCCTGCATGTCTACCTTCATTTCCCCAATTTCATCTAAAAAAATAGTCCCACCATGGGCCAACTCGAAGCTCCCTTTACGGCTGTAAGTAGCTCCGGTAAAGGCCCCTTTCCGGTGGCCGAAAAGCTCGCTTTCCAGTAATGTCTCCGGGATAGCAGCACAATTAACTGTTACAAAAGGTTTACTGGCCCTGGGGCTAAAAGCATGGGTGGTTCGGGCTACCACCTCCTTGCCAGTACCACTCTCCCCGGTAATCAGCACATTGGAGTTATTATCCGCTACTTTTTGGGCCATTTGAAAAACCTTTCTCATCTGGGGGCTCTTGCCTACTATTATCTGATGGCCATATAATTCTTGTAACTCATCACTCAGGATATCCCTCTTTTCCAATGCCTCACTCACTGCCGCCCTAATCTGTTCTGGCTTAAAGGGCTTACAGATGTATTCCTGGGCACCTAATTTTATAGATGAGATAGCCGACTCGACCGTGGCATATCCAGTTACCATAATCACAGTAGTATCAAGTTGGTTTTCTTTGATCTCGCGCAACAATTGGACACCATCCATATCGGGTAATTTTAGGTCGCAAATGACTACCTCAAAGGGGGCTTCTTTCATCTTTTCTAAGGCCAGGGTCCCATTAACAGCAGTCTCTACCTGATACCCACTCCTCTCCAGGGCCTTTTTTATTGCCTCACCTATTCTTATCTCATCATCTACCACCAGAATATTGCCCTTATGGTTATTTGATCTATCCATAACACTCCTCTAGTTGGGTTTCGGGTTTCAGCCAATACAGATCGCGCCCTCTTCCCTATAACCCTAATAACCTAATAACCCAATTACCTACTTTACTGCCGGCAGGGTCAGCTTAACTGTCGTGCCGGGAGCGACATTCTCCATTTCTGGGCTTATCTCCTCCCGGGTAAGGCTCTCAATTTCTATCGCGCCTCCATACCGGCTGATGATTCCATAACAGATGGATAAACCGAGGCCAGTCCCTTCAGGCTTGGTGGTAAAGAAGGGATCAAAGAGCTTATCTCGGTGTTCTTTAGGTATGCCCGGACCGTTATCTTTAATGATTATCTCCACCCCATTATCCGGGCGAGAGAATGAAGTTGAGGTATTTATTTTACCCCTCTTCTCTATTGATTGGATGGCATTAAGGATAATATTTATAAAGACTTGCTGGATATACTTTTCATCACCGATACAGGAGGGAATCTCGGGGGCCAGGTCTAAATCAATCTTTATATCTCGTCGTAAGATCTCAGGTTGGATAAAAGAAAGGGTCTTCTCCAGAGATTTATTTACCTCAAAACAACCCTTTTCTATATTATTATTGCGGTTCATCTCCTTATTCTGGCGCGCGAAGCTTAATAGGTCTTCTACTATCTTCTTGCACCGAGAGCCGTCTTCATCAATCTTTTGTAATTCTCTATGCAACTCGGTATCTTTATAGGTAGTCTCCATTAGTAAATTAACATTCATCAAGATACTGGTTAAGGGATTATTAAGCTCATGGGCCACCCCACTGGCCAACAGCCCGATGGAGGCCAATTTATCCGATTGAATAAGAAAGGCCTCGGTTTGACGCAACTCATCGCTCTTTTCTTTTACCTCTTGTTCTAATGACCTCCTATATTCCTCATAGCTATCCCGGTAAGTCTTTAACTCTTTAACCATATGATTAAAAGAATATGTCAATTCCCCAATCTCGTCCTTTACCTTTACCTCTATACGCTGGTCCAGGTCCCCTTTAACTACCTTCTGGATACCAAATAGAAGCTGATACAAGGGATAGGTAAGCCGGCGCGAGATGTAATGAGAGACCAGGGCAGCCAGGGCCACTAATACTGCCATAGCTATCAGGATAGCGTTCAGGTTTTTTTGGCTGATTTTCTGGGACCGTTGCCTTAATTCTTCTACCCGTATAAGAAGAGCGGCTGACATCCTGCCTAATAAAATATCTGCCCTCCCGGCCAGCTCTTCTATGCCCTTTATTAAGGGCCCGCTTAAATTATCCTGCAAGGGATACGAAAGGGCAAAGATGGTCCTCGATTTTTCATCTACCTCCTTAATTATTGGTTGGATAACCTTGACCATCTCAGCGGGTTGTTTGGTGCTACTATGGCATTGGCCATTGTGACACAAAGCCAGGTTTCTTCTAATTACTTCCTTTAATTTCTGAAAACGTTGCTGCTCCTGCGGGTCACCACTCATCAAGTAACTGCTGATGGGTATAATAGTTTGATTAATAGTCCTGCCTAAGAGATTGGTTATTTCTAGAGACCGGCTTATCTCTTCCAACTGACGGTTCACCTGGACCAATTCTTGTAAAGAGCGATAACTAATAGCCCCCAGGATAAGGGCCTCAGGTACTGCTATACTTAAACAGAGTATCATTAATTTTTTATTTATGGTTATCTTCATTTAATATTATGATGCACCATTAGGACACGGACCACGGGCACGGACTCGTAATTTGTATTTAAAATCCTGAAAATCTGCGTCGGGTACCCACGAAGTGGGTGTGCGTCCAAAAACGAAATTCCTGTAAAATATGTAATTCCTACTAGACCTCCTAAGATTTATCACCAGATAAAGGGGATAGAGTCTTACTGAACTATTCAAAACACCATTCTATTGAAAAAACTCCCCCATGTCAATCAGGATTAATTGACCATTAAAAATTGTAATAGAGAAATATGGGCCTCCATCAAGGCATCAGATGGATCTCTTTCAAAATGTAATACATTGTTGGGTGATCAAAAATCGGAAGCTGTTGCCCTGAATGTCCGGGTTCTCTGGCAATATAATTCCCCATATCTTTATTGGTACGGCATTTGCCCCCTCGAGGCAGTTCCAATTAAGCTATTCCATTTTTATGGCATAGAACTTGCTCCATGATCCAACATAACGGGTGGGGGAGTTTGGTACGAGGTATTATGGGGGAGTAGATAGATTTTTTCCCTTTATCTCGTACCAAACCTATACAGAGCGACATAATTATTTGCGCATACCAA
>Ga0156295_1147_pt1 | contig 12857 bp, 7 predicted proteins | sample RifCSPlowO2_12_FD_107943 | JGI IMG/M metagenome (GOLD analysis project Ga0156295, IMG submission 107943) | Nitrospinae bacterium RIFCSPLOWO2_12_FULL_45_22 | reverse complement strand
CATAAAGCCTTATTGGGGGGCTAAAATGTTACAATTTTTTGAATTTATGTTGCTGAAAAGAGGTTCTTTGAAGGTATTTATTTATTCAGTAATCTCTCTGTCTATCTTAGGATATGTCACATTAGCTTATCCCGCAGGATTTGAGTGGGAGGGCTTAGGGGCCAGGGCCGGTGGTATGGGTGGCGCATTTATCGGCCTGGCCGATGATTGGACCGCTATATACTGGAATCCAGCCGGGATTACTCAACTGAAGGGTAAGGGGTTTGGTATAGTACTTTATAACATGAATGATTTTTCTAAAGATAATGACTCCGTATCAAACCCGGATCTGCCGGCTAACGAGCGTCAGGCCCAGCAATATATTAAGAGGGGCGAGGTATTTAACCGGATATATGGCTCTGAATCTCTGAGGTTTGAGCGGGAATGGATTAACCTGCCCTTTTTTCAGCCCAGCATGGGGGGTTATTTTAAATGGAAAGGATTTAATTTTGGCGCCTCCCTTTATACCCCTTTGGGTAACTGGTTAGATTGGGATGATACTATCCTGGATAGGCAAAATAATGCCCGGATAGATGCCTCTTATCATGCCTTATTCTTGATGCCTATCCTTAATTTCTCAGTAGCAAAAAAAATAACCCCTAATTTATCTCTCGGAACCGGTCTGAACATCCTAATTAGTAACGTCCAATATAATATAGATAAGGACTATTTCAGTACTACCCAGCCTGAGTTAAACTATGCGTATGATTTTGAACAGGAGGGCCGTGGTATCGGACTAGAAGGGGTCTTTGGCCTCCTATGGCGGGTAAGGCCCTGGTTGAGTATCGGGGCGGTATATAGAACGGGTGACTCGCTGGAAATAGAAGGGGATGCCTTTGTCCGACAGACTGCCTTGGGGATAAATGAGAGTAGTAATTATACCCAGCGCCTCCCTATGCCCGCTACCTGGGGTATCGGGATAGCTCTAAAACCCCTTAAAAAACTGACTATTACTTTTGATTGGCAGCGCTCGGATTGGACTACTATGAAATGGGATTTTAATTATAATATTGCCGATGAAAAAATGAAGATGTTAAAGGATATGAATGTTGATCTCGATTGGCGCGCAACTACCCGTTACCGGGTGGGTTTGGAGTGGAAATTCAATGATAGATGGACTTTTCGGAGTGGTTATTTCCAGGATCGGGGAGCTTATCCGAGCGACGACATAGCAGGTTTTACTACTACTCCTTATGACAACGAATGGGGAGTAAGCTGGGGGATCGGTTTCAAAAAAGGGCTCTGGAGTTTTGATGCCCGGTTCGAGTGGCTCCAGGGGGATAGGGGCCGGGAAAGATATGGTGTGGAGCACTATTGCCCCACTTTTGAATACGCTCTCACCCGTACCTTTTAACAAGACATAGAAAATTTTGTAACTGTTTAGCCAAGATTAGGATTTTAGCCACGGATGAACACAGATAAGCAGAGATTAGGCCACTAAGTCACTAAGGAGCAACCCGTGAAGAGTGAGGAGCAAGCAGTAAGTAGTTACCAGCTATCGGCTCACTCCTCACTACTTACGGCTTACTAGTCTTTGAACCTTAGCGCCTTGGTGCCTTCGTGGCAGAGAAAGGTTAACTGAGGGATCCGTGCTCATCTGTGTTTATCCGTGGCATGTCTTCGGGATACTTTATTTGGCTAAACTATTACAGAAAATTTTGTGTTTGACAGGGAAATATCAATTGTGGTAAAGGGTTTTAAGAAAAAGGTTTTGTTCCCTTTGTAACGGCATAAAAAGGGAGGGTAAAGATATGGCTAGGAGTCAAGAAATTCTAGAAGGGTTGAAAAAGCAATTAGGCTATAATGATGCCCAATGGGAGCTCTGGAAAAGCAATCCCAAAAATATGGAAGTCATTGCGAAAATGGAAGAATTTGGTAAATATAAGGTAGTAGCCGAAGTGATCAATGCCTATGGCTGTGCTATGGAACATAAAGTAGGCGATAAGCTAATCTTTTCCGGCTTAGGCGGTTTTGTCAGCAAAGAACCGCCGGGTCAGGTATGTGTGGGGGCCTTGGGGCCGGTATTACCCTTTGTGGGTATGGTCTTGCATAAGATTGCTGAAGGGATAGACCCCCAGAAGATCATCTTCAATAGGGTTAGGTGCACCGATGTAGGGGTAGAGAATGGTGGCTGGGGAGAGGTCTTGATGGAAGTTCGGGTAGAAAAGACCTAGGAAATTCCCGCCAAAGATTAAAGCGCAAAACTAAGGTTAGAGCGTAAGGAGTGAATCGTGAGAGCGTAAAGGGGAGCCTCCTTACCCCTCACTCCTTACGATTTACGCCTTATTTCTTAGCTTTACACTCCTGGTCTACCCCTCAAATAAATAGGGGGGCCATGACCAGGGTGATGGTACTGAGGAGTTTTATCAGGACATGGATAGAGGGGCCAGCCGTGTCTTTCAAGGGGTCTCCTACGGTATCGCCTACTACACCGGCCTTATGGGCCTCTGAGCCTTTACCACCACACATGCCCGCCTCGATATACTTCTTGGCATTATCCCAGGCCCCACCTCCATTATTCATGGAGATGGCCAGCACCACACCGCCTATGGTCCCCACCATCAGGAAGGCAGCTACGGTCTCGGCTCCGATGCCAAAGTTCTTGAAAAACATCCCTACTGCTATAGGCATCCCTACTGCCAGCAAGCCCGGTGCTACCATCTCTTTTAAGGCCCCTTTGGTAACAATGTCTACGCAACGGGCATAATCGGGCTTGCAGTTGCCTGCCAGGATACCGGGGTTTTCCTGAAATTGAGCCCGTACATCATTGATCACATAATAGGCCGCCCGGCCCACGGCCCTGATAGCCAGGCCACTAAACAGGAAGATCAGCATGACCCCCAGGAGGGCGCCAACAAAGACCTCTATCTTGGCAATATCAACTGTGTGGAAGGGTCTACCGGTAAGATGTTGTACTTCATCCAGATAGGCAGAGAACAGGAGAAAGGCCGCCAGGGCCGCACTGCCAATGGCATAGCCCTTGGTCAGGGCCTTGGTAGTATTACCCACGGCATCCAGTCTATCGGTCTTTACCCTTACCTCATCGGGCTGGTGTGACATCTCAATGATACCACCGGCATTGTCGGTGATGGGACCAAAGGTATCCATCGCCAGGATATAGGCACAGGTAGCCAGCATACCCATGGTGGCTACCGCCGTGCCATAGAGCCCACCACCGGGTATACCCATGGCGCCACAATAATATGACCCAACAAGGGCGGCTGAGATAACTATTACTGGTAAGGCGGTACACTCCAGGGATACTGAGAGGCCCGTGATAATATTGGTGGCCGGACCGGTAAGGGAGGCCTGGGCAATAGACCTTACTGGCCGGAATTTATATTCGGTATAATACTGAGTTATATAGACAAACAGGATGCTGGTTACGATACCGATCACCCCGGCAGCAAAAAACCAGGGATTATTATTGAGCATCAGATAAGTAGCCAGGTAGAACCCCACGGTAGCCAGGAGGCAGGTTACATAATAACCCCGGTTCAAGGCCGCCATGGGGTCGCCATCCTCTCTGGTCCTGACAAACATAATCCCTATCATGGTGGCAATTAGGCCAAAGGCCCGGGCCAGCAGGGGGAACAGGATACCATTTATCCCAAACTCCTGGTACAACGCCACACCCAGGATCATGGCCCCGATGTTCTCTGCGGCGGTAGACTCAAACAGGTCTGCCCCACGGCCCGCACAATCCCCTACATTGTCTCCCACTAAGTCGGCTATTACTGCCGGGTTGCGGGGGTCATCCTCTGGGATACCGGCCTCTACTTTCCCTACTAAATCGGCCCCTACATCGGCCGCCTTGGTATAGATACCACCACCCAATTGGGCAAAGAGGGCGACAAAGCTTGCCCCAAAGCCATACCCTACGATCAGGAAGGGGACCCGCTTAACTACCTCCGGGTCACTACTTATCCCACCATAGAGCAAAAAGATCCCCCCTACCCCTAATAGGCTCATAGCTACTACTGTAAGGCCAGAGACGGCTCCCCCCCGTAAGGCTATAGTCAAGGCATGATTCAAGCTGTTGCATACGGCGCTGGCAGTGCGGATATTAGCCCGGATAGAGATATACATGCCGATATAGCCCGCCAGGGCTGAACAGCCTGCACCGAGTAAGAAGGCCACTGTGGTCCTCCAGGCCACCCCTGGCTCGCCTCTGACCACCCAATAAAGGATAAAAATGAGTGCAGCCAGTATAATACTGAATATGGCAATGGTCTTATATTGCCTCTTTAAGAATGCCTCTGCCCCCTCCCTTATGGCATCTGAGATCTGCTGCATAGCCACAGTTCCTCTATCCTGGCTCAGGACATATCTTGCCAGGTAACCGGAAAAGGCCAGGGCCAGCAAACTTATAACCAGAATCAAAAATATCATACCACTCCTCCCTCCCTTTCTAACTTGAACCACACAAGATTCAATGGGAACAACTTACTGCCTCACCACTTACGGCGCTCTTCAACCACTTCCAACCGGAGTCCAACAAGATCACTATTACTAAAGACGCCATCAAAGCCACTAACATGGCATCAATAGTGAAGCTAAAGGACTTGCTAGTATTATCCAGATAGCTAAAGAAAAGTTTCCAGGACGCTGTCAAAGTAACAGCTACCATGAAAGCCATAGGGACTAAAGTGGCCCAGATGTAGCGGACCTTCCCCATCTTTATGAGAACCGTGGTTCCTACACTCAAGGCAAAGGCTGCCAGGAGCTGGTTAGCGACCCCAAACATGGGCCAGATAGTAGCTATACTCCCAGAATAAATCAGATAGCCCCAGGCACTTACTACCACAGCACTGGTAAGTAGGGTCCCAGGGAGCCAGTTGGTTCTCCCCAGGGGTTTGTAGGCATAACCCCCGATTTCTTGTAAGATAAAGCGGGCCACCCGTGTACCGGCATCAATAGTAGTAAGTATGAATAGGGCCTCAAACATGATAGCAAAATTATACCAATAAGGCAACAAATGTTTCATACCTGGCAACGAGGAGAAGATCGAGGCCATCCCCACTGCCAGAGAAACGGCGCCACCGGGCCGGCCCGTTACCTCTATACCTAATAGTTGAGAAAGCTCTTTTATCCGCCCAACCGGAAAACCTAGCTTAGCTAACAGCTCAGGGCTGAGGTGGGTATTAATGCTAAAATAATCACCTGGGATAAGGATAGTAGCGGCAATAAGGGCAATGATACCTACAAAACCCTCGGTCAGCATAGCCCCAAACCCTATCAGTTTCATATGGGATTCTTTCTCGATCATCTTGGGGGTGGTGCCGGAAGCTATTAGGGAATGGAACCCTGAAACGGCACCACAGGCGATAGTTATAAACATAAAAGGGAATAAGGCGCCTGGGATTACTGGCCCTCCACCGTCAACAAAGGCTGTAGTAGCCGGCATCTGTATAGTTGGGGCTATGATCATTACCCCGAGGGCCAAGAGGAAGACGGTACCGATCTTCATATAGGTACTCAGATAGTCCCTGGGGGCCAACAGCATCCAGACGGGCAAGACCGACGCAAAAAAACCATAGATAGCCATCAGGATGATCAAGATATTGCGATCCAGGTCAAAAAAGGGATGGAGCCAGGAACCAGGGATGCGGCCACCAAAGATCACTGCCAGCAAGAGGAGGGATACCCCCAGGATAGAAACTTCTGCTACTTTGCCCGGCCTAAAGGAATGGAGATAGAATCCTATCAGTAAAGCAATCGGGATAGTCATACCGATAGAGAAGGTACCCCAGGGGCTATGGGTCAAGGCATTTATTACCACTAAGCCCAATCCAGCCAAAGCCACAATAATGATGAAAAGGATGCATAGGGCCGCAGCAATACCACTCACGAGCCCTACCTCCCTGCGGGCAATCTCTGCTAAGGAGAGGCCATTTCGCCGCACCGAGGCCATCAGGATAATAAAATCATGTACACCACCAGCAAATACTGCACCAATAAGGAGCCACAAGGCCCCCGGCAAATAACCGAACTGGGCTGCTAAGACCGGCCCTATCAGGGGCCCGGCACCGGCAATGGCAGCAAAATGATGGCCGAATAAGACCCATTTGTTAGTAGGGCAATAGTCCTTACTGTCTGCTAGCCGGTAAGCTGGTGTAATGTTCGTATCGTCTAACGCAAAGACTTTTACCGCCAAAAATGAGGCATATAGGCGATAGGCAATAAGATAAAAGCAGACGGCAGCTATCACGAGCCAGAGGGCGTTGACCCGCTCGCCCGGATAGAACATCTGGGTAATAAAGATAAAAGCAATAGCCCCTAAAACAGATAAGAACCCCCACAATAAGATAGATATCGCTTTCTTCATCAGGGATAAGAGCTATTCGTGTAATTCGTTACTTCGTGTCATTCGTGGTTAAGTTTAAGGAAGGTCAAATCTTTTCCCACTATTGTTCTTTGAGCATTTCCAAGAAGGCCTGGATGCGGGTCTTGGTTTGACCTGCGCCGGCTAACAGATATTCCCGCTCTAGTTTAAGGACTGGGATACCCAGGTCATCAAAACCGGCTTTTATGACGGGAAATATGCCGGCATGCAGATCACAGAATTTTATAGATTGATAAATGACGCCTTCTACGTTGAATTCTTGGGCCAGGGTTTTCAAGAGTAGTACACGGCTGGAGGAGGGATGCATGCGGGCACAGGGCATTTTAGTGAGGTACCTTCCTGCCAGGGCCTCTATAGGGTCCTTATCTTCTTCCACCAGGTCCCAGAAATACCGACTGCCGCAGCAAAGGTCATCAGCCACTACTAAAGTGCCAGAGTCTTCTATAATCTTAATGTATATAGGATTATCTAGCTCACTGCCAATAACCATCAGCCTGGGTTGGCCATTCTTTGGCGACCGAGGTTGCCTGCTTTCTAGTCGTTTCAATAAGGATTCTAGCAGCGTAATATATCCCTCTTTAGGTAAAACCATCCCCGCCATGACTACCTGGCATACCTCTTCCCCAGAGATGGGTGGCGGGTCGAGTTTCCTCAAGAGATAGAGCCTTTTTAATAAGCTTCTCATATGGTTAAACAGCTTTATAGATTCTTTTAAGGCAGTATCAGTAATCTCTACCTGAAAGTGCCTTTGTAGCTCTTCTCTAAACTGTATGAACTCCTGTTTGAAATAACTGAGACAACTCTGAGAAGTAGTACAGGGCTGGGCGAGAATCTTCTTATAAGGGGTGTCAATATATTTGAACCAGACATCATAGAGCCGTCGGATATGGTCGCAAGTATTGGTGGTTACCAAACCGTCCATAAAGGATAGATTGCGGTTTAAGCCTTCCTCCAGGCAACTTCTGGTGAAGGAGCAAATATTGGAATAAAGATAGGCATTGGCCAAAGGTGTATCACTCTCCCGGCCTACAATCCGGAAAGGGTGCATACCGGCAGCATGGATGATCTCTTCCGGGACATAGGTACAGACCCAGCCTATTAATCTTTTACCCTGGGCCTTTAGACCCTTTAATATCTGATACCTATTATTATATTGGGCTTCGAATTCTTCTATCATAATTACTTCCTATAAGTCTACTCCATTACTCCTATCTTTAATTCATTATCTTTAGGGCGGATGATGGAGTGTGGTGGATAAAGGCCTTTCCGCACGGTGGTATTGGGATAAACCCAGGAGTTACGTCCTATCAGGGTGCCGGGTGAGGTGACCGTATTACACCCGGTCTCCCCATTATCGCCCAGGATAGCCCCCAGTTTGGTTAATTTAGTATCGTATCTTTCCTCTCCGATAGTTATTTTGATGGGATTAATAGTACCGGTATTCCTTTCTTGAGGGGTCCTGAACTGCAGGTTGGCTAGTTTAGTGCCTGCGCCCAGGTTGACATGGTTGCCCAAGATGCTATCGCCGATATAGGCAAAATGCCCCGCTTCCGAACCATCTAAGAAAGCAGAGTTCTTTACCTCGGTAGTATGGCCCACAACGCAGTAATTACCGATAATTACTCCTCCCCTGAGATAAGCTCCCTGGCGAATTTCACTATTTTCACCAATAATAGCCCGGGATTTGATAATAACACCAGGTTCGATAACAGTGTATTTTCCGATATAGATGCCCAGGTCTTCCAGATAAATATCGTGGTTTTCCTGGATACATGCCTGGGTAACTAACATCCTTTCTTTAATATTCCCTTCTCCATCTAAAACCTGTTGCAGGGAAACCCCTGGTAGACGCCGTAAGTCATAGGGAGACCCTTTGCCTAGAGAGGCCAGGAACTGCTCAATATAAATCCTGATCCGGGCTACTGCTTCCCAGGGGAATTGAATATCAGCAAATAGCCCTTTATGGGTAAAGCTATCTAAGTGACCCCAAAAATCCTCTAATGGTACCACAGATATAATCCCCACTTATGCCGGCTTAGGTTTTATCAAGAATTATTCATAACTGTAGAGACGCAACGCTTAAAGCGAAAGGCGCAAAACTAAGTAATTATTTCCCAGCTTTTCACTTTGCGTTTTTCACTTTTAGCTTTTTTTGATATACCAGGAGCCCAGAGAAGTTAAGCAAACCCGACCATCCCTATATTCTATTAATCTTTGTTTACTTAGTTCGTTAAAGAGCCGGTCCCAGTTAATTCCGGGAACCAAAGATAGCAGATCATCTGGGGTGCAGGGCCCCCTTTCGGTCAAGGTCTTTAAGATTTGTGTTTCGGCCTGGGCATAGTTATGGTTTTGGTCTTTAAGATCTTGGAAGAGCAACTTTAGAACGGTCTGGCCCACGGCCAACAACTTGTCACCGTCTTTCCTGGAACCCCTCAGATTGACCACAGTCTTATCTTCAGTGCCGGAATTACGGATAAAGAGGGCTCCTTTCTGTCCTCCTTCGTGATCATTAAAGGTTAAGTATAACATATCCCGTTCCTGGGGGTATACCCTTTTTACCCATAAGCCTGACCTGTCTTCTTTTATGGTTGCTTCTAATTGGTGCCAGAGGGGAGAGCCATTATAAAACCTGGTTTTATCGGTATAATATACCGGGAGGGATTTTTGAAAACCGCGCGGGAAAGGCATATGAACTTGATCAATATACCTGGCAATATCTGAGCGGTGATAAAGGGATTCAGTAGCGACAAAGGTATTGACCGCACTCTTCAGGGCATTACCAATAAATACGGGTATGGTAATATCTGCATTGGTATTAAGCAACCCCGGGGTTATGGTATGGCCCGAGGTTTCACTGCCTATGCTGTAGCCCTTAATTATCCTAAATCTTTGGCCAGTTGGATAACTCTCTGGTTCATAGCGGCATAGAGCAGGGGTTTGATCTTTAGACTTTGAACTTTGAGCTTTGGACTTTGAACTTCTAAAGAGGTCTTCGATCTCAGCTATAGCAGAAACCCCTTTCTGCTTCAGCTCTCCCAGGTGTTTTTTACCATCATGGTCCAACCGTGCCTCTAACCAGTTGAGAGCGCCCTGTACCAGGAGCCATTTGTCACCCACGGCTTCGATTATTGGACAGTAGCCCAACTCAGCGGCAGCCAGAGAGGAGTTCAGGTCGCTCTCAACTGTATTCACATAAGGGGCGCCTAATAATTCTTTCGGGAAGCGGTTTATCAAGTATTTCGCTTGATGATAGGCAATCTCATCACCCGATAAGATTATGATCCTATCCCTGAGTGGGTCATAATCTAACCGGTAAAACCGATCTCCATCGGCATCGAAGACTGCTCCGGCTACCCATATATTGCCCCGGATAATACTATCATGGTATTTTCTGCCTATCTCAAACATAGTCTGGACAACCTTGTAATCTTGAAAAATATGACCAGAATCGCTCTGTAACTGGCTATCTATTTCTCTGGCCCCTTCTAAGCCAGCTACACCAGAGTTTACATTCACCTGTCCTCGAGGATCATTATTTACCTCAATAACCTCTTTTACCCCTAATTGATTAAAGACCTTACTAGCCAACCCTCGACAGCAACCATATGCGGGGTCTATAATCAGTATCAGGTGGCGCAGGAGGTCTTTTTTTTCTAGCCAGGTATTGCTGGAAATCTCAAAGAATTTCAGGAAGACTCCAAGGGCTTGATCATGCCCATCTTCATAAGATCCTTCTAAGGGACACTGATAGGCTTGCCAGTAGGGGGTTTGGTATATTAAGGAGGTTAGCTGCTGATCATCGGCTGGCAGTGGCTTTAAGCCCAGGGTCTTACTGAATAGCTTGATCCCATTCTGGTCCGGCGGGTTATGGGAGGCAGTAATCATTATACCCCCTCTGGCCTCTTGATGAAGCAAGTAGAGCGGTACTGCCGGGGTAGGCAATATCCCTATTGCTACCGCCTTTGCGCCGGCCTTACAGACACCTCTAATAGCCGCCTGATGATAGATACCCTGGTCATCTCTTGGGTCCCAACCAATAACGATCTCCTGACCAGGCTGCCAGACCGACTCTTGCTCCAGTAACTTTACATAGCAAAAGCAGTACAGTTCAACAAACTCTTCGGTCAGTATTCCTTTTTTGAGAAAGGCATCTACTGGTGTGAGCCCAGCGACAGAAGGATGATCAGCGGGGCAGGCTACCCCCCGAACCCCATCGGTACCCTGCAGTCTTTTGGGTAATGCTAGCGACTCTGAGATTGGGTTATGAATCATTAGTGAACGACTTCTAATGGAACCACAGATTTCCCAGATAGCATAGATTCTCTTTTATCAGCCACTAAGGCACGAAGACACCAAAGGGCAAGGTACTCTTGCCCGATGTATGAAGCAGAGCAAGCTCTGCTACTACAGCCTAAAACCCAGTTTGTTGTGGTCGAGCTTGCTTGACTCTTCACCTCTCATTTGCTCCTCCTTAGTAACTTAGTGTCTTGGTGACTGTACTGTTATCTCTCGTCTATTTGAGACAGTAGCCGGTCTCGATGTCGCTCCATTGCAGCCTGGCTCCTGGCTTCCACATTTAGCCGTAAGAGTGGCTCCGTATTGGAGGGTCTCAGGTTAAACCACCAGTCAGGATATTCTACTAAAAGACCATCCGGGAAGGATACCTCACCGTCTTTATAAAGCTCAGCCATCTCTTTTAGCTTGGCCTCTTTATCTTTTACCTCTCTGTTTATCTCCCCACTACTATAATAGATCTGGTAAGGCTCCAGTATCTTTGCCAGGCCTTTATTTTCCTCGCTGAGTAAGTTAAGGATAGAGACCGCTGCAATATCGGCATTATCGGCATAGAAATTACCCCGGAAATAATAATGACCTGCCAGCTCCCCGCCAAAAATGGCCCTCTCGGCCCGCATCCTTTCCTTCATGAAGGCATGGCCCACCCTGCACCTGACCGGTTTTCCTCCTCTCTCCGATACCTTTTCTGGAATAATGCGGCTGGAGCGAACATCATAGACAATGGCTTCTGCCGGATGATTTTTGAGTAACTCTAAGCCGATAAGGAGCGTTATCCGATCAGCACCAATAATCTGTCCCTCCTCATCTACAAACATAACCCGATCGGCATCGCCATCAAAAGCTATCCCTAAGTCTGCCCTGGTTTCTAAAACCTTTTTCTGTAAGTCCACCAGGTTTTCATTCTTTAGGGGGTTGGGCTCATGGTGAGGGAAATTACCATCCGGTTCCATATAAAGCCCTATTATCTCTAAATCGAGATCGGAAAAGACCTCTGGGAAGATAGTACCAGCCATACCATTACTTGCATCAACAATTACTTTTAACCGCTTTATCTGAGTAGCGAATTTCAGTACATGGTTTTTGTAATCTGAAAGTATTTCCTTGAAAGAGATGTCTCCTTTTGTCTGACTAGGTATAGGGAATGAGATGGTTTCAGCTAATTGACCAATTTTCTGTAACTCCTCACCAAAGACCGGGATAGCCTGGTCTCGACAGACCTTGAAGCCATTATATTCTTTGGGATTATGCGAGGCCGTGATCATTATACCGCCACTATAGCCATAGTTAGCTACCGCAAAATAGACCATAGGGGTAGAGACCCTTCCGACGTCAATGACATTCACACCTTTATCTATCATGCCTCGGACAAGGCTTTCGCGAATGGCTGGGCTGGATAATCTCATATCCCGCCCCACCACCACCTCTTGCAGCCCCAGGTACTCGGCGATGGCTATCCCTATCCGGTAAGCACTTTCATCGTCCAACTGATCGGGGTAAATACCCCGAATATCATAAGCCTTAAATATCTCCTGTTCCATTATCTTTCTCCTTAAAAGGGCAGTTCAGGCGACGGTGACGGATTTTGCCAATGACCGCGGTTTATCTATGTTCCGTTTGAGGGCAGAGGCGGTATAATAAGCCAGGAGCTGGGCTGCAACCAGTTGAGTGAAGGGGGCAATAAGTAATGGTACCTTGGGAAGGATCAGTTCATCCTGGAATAAGTCAATTCCCTTCTCAAAATGTAAACCTATAATATGGCCTCCCCTGGCCCTTACTTCCTCCATACTACTGATAGTGAGATGATAAAGCTCCTCATCTTCTCTAGGTGGGACAAAACCAATAGTATTAACCTCTTCATCTATCAGGGCCAATGTACCATGCTTGAGGAAGCCCGCGGGCATCCCTTCGGCATGGAGATAGGCCACTTCTTTCATCTTTAAGGCCGCCTCTAAGGCAATAGGATAATAAACGCCCCTACCCAGATAAAGCCAATTCTTTACCTTCCGGTGCTTTACTGCTAATTTATTTATCAGGCCAGGATAGGTATTTAATATCTGCTTAACTGCTTCTGGTAGTGCATATAAACTTTGCTCCAAAGAGGTGATTTCTTTAGCCGGCATTACCCCTTTTATGAGGGCCAATTGGAGGGCGAGCCTGAGCAAGATGATCATCTGGG
>Ga0156295_1125_pt2 | contig 12859 bp, 7 predicted proteins | sample RifCSPlowO2_12_FD_107943 | JGI IMG/M metagenome (GOLD analysis project Ga0156295, IMG submission 107943) | Nitrospinae bacterium RIFCSPLOWO2_12_FULL_45_22 | reverse complement strand
CTTCTCTTATGAGACTTACCTGGTGGATGCCCAATGGAGGATAGGTGAAAAAATAGTCTCCCAGGGTTTTGCCATTAGGCGAGTACCGGAAGCGGGGGCAGTCGAACCCTATAATATTGAAGCCCAGTACAGAATCTTAAAAGTAGTAGAGAATACCCCCGTACCAGCTCCTAAGCCTTATTGGTTAGAAATGGATGAAGGTATCCTCGGGAGACCGTTCTTTGTTATGGAAAAGGTGGAGGGGGAGGTACCAATACCATGGGGATTTGAAAACCATGAGGTATTTAAAGATCCAGAAAGACGGTTAAAAATGGCCAAGAATCTGATCCAGGTCCTGGCTGACTATCAGGCTATTGACTGGCGCCAGACATGTACGGACTTTTTACCGGTTCCCCAGAGACCTACTGATCCGGCTGAATTTGAACTCGAGCGCTGGGCACAGAATATCCAAAAATTTAAAACCTACCCTCAACCGCTATTGAAAGAAGTATATTTCTGGCTGAGGAAAAATAAACCCCATACCCCGGTGTTTACTCTTACGCATAGCGATTTCAGATTAGGGAATTTTATTTGGCGGGACGACAAGATAGTAGCTTTCTTGGATTGGGAAATGCCTGGTATTGGCGATCCTATGGCTGATCTGGCCTGGATGTGTCTAAAGATTTTACGCTCCCCTAATTCTAACCTAATGTGTATGCTTATTGAACGAGAAGATCTTTATCGGTATTATGAAGAACTTACGGGTACTAAGGTAGACGAAGGCAGGGTCTTTTATTGGGAGGTTATGGGTTACTTCAAGCTGGCTGCGGTTTTTATTAGTGCAATCAGGGCTTTTAGTGATGGTAAAAATCGGGATGTGAGACTGATTACGCTTCAAGATTCTGTTCATTATGCCTGTCTGAAAGAATTAACAGAATTACTTGAATTCTGAGGAGTTTATAAATGCAGCTCCCTATTGATCGGCTCTTTAAGGGAATTATATATGCCATTAATAGACTAATTCTTCCTGAGCTATCTTCTCCCTATGCCCGGGCCCAAACAATGGCTATCGTTTCTACACTCCAGAATGTGATGGTCAGGATGGCTAGCATTGATAAGTTCCAGTTGGCCCAAAATAATTCCTTAAAAGAGATATTCCAGCGCATGGAAAGGATACTGTCTGAACATAGTAATGTCTTTAAAGAAGAAGATGCAACGGAGTTACTAGGGGAGATAAGCCAGCAGTTGCAAACAAAATATGAGTCTAATAATCCTTTAGCAGATGAGAACTGTGCATTAAAACAGATGCTAGAAAAGGTTATCGAATTCTTCTGGACAATAAAAGAAGCTGGTGGAAACGAAACCCTAAAAGAATTACACGATTCTATCCGCCACTTTCTGAAGCAAGAAGTAGAAGCAGAATTATCTCTTTTGAGCCCCATAGATATGGCTGGTGTTTCTAAGGGAAAATAGAATAGCGGGGCGGCGTAGCCGTCCCTCTTGAGCGAAATGTTAGGGATCGGGAGCACTGCTACTATTGAGTGCCGCGTGCTCAGCCAATTCGTTCGAAAACTGCGAGAATATAGTAGGGGGGGGATGAAATCAGAATTTCCAGGAAAATAATAATTGAAATCTTTTCGTTTCCTTGTGATCATGACTCATATCTCTTGCTTCATAAAGTCCATTGAGAGAGATGGTGATCCGGTTCCGGAAGAATTGATAGCTGAGTCTAGGCTGAAACTTCCACGAACCGGCTTCCGCAACAAGGGGCTCATTTTTCTCAGGATTAATATCAATATATTCAATATTAAGGTTTAACCTGAGGCCAGCGGGCAAAAAATAATATAGCTGTGTCCCGATTCTGTTCTCATCATACTCTCCGGGAAGGTCAGTTCTAGCAAACCGGTAAGTAATATTGCTTGAGAACCTATCTGTCCAGCAGCTCTCGAGAAATAAAAAAAGGCTTAGAGTATTGTTATCCGTTTTTAGTCGCCCACCTATACGAGCCGGGTCTCTCTGGTAAGCATTGGCAACATCATGGGCTAATTCAATGCCCCAAAAATGTTTCTCTGATAGACTTGTTCGGTCGAGTCCAAAGGCAATGGTATCCCGCTCCAGGTTCAGTAACTGTTCTGGAGTAAAAAGATCAACCTGATTCACCCGTAAGAGAGGGAACCGGGCAATAAGGGAGGGTTGTAGCCGCTCTGACCTGTCTCCCTGCGTGGTTCTTATATACGCCGCCCTGAGAGACCAAAGAGAAGTCAATTTCCATTGAAAGCCAAAGGAAGGATTCAGGTCCCATCCAGACAATCCTCTTCCTTTTTCATCCTTAAACCTGTGGTAATCGGCTGCGACACCTCCGATCAGTACCACTGCTGGGTTAGCAGTCCATTGGTGATAAAGATAGATAGAATCAAATTCGCTTTTGTGTTTCTCCTTGAATGAATTTCTGAACAGCCCTGATGAAAAGAGACTACTATTAACCAGATCCCCTTCAAAATGCCTTCCACCGACCTGGAAAAAATGATCTTGCCATTTTTTCCAATAGGCGGTATGGAATATAATTTGTTCATCGTCAGTTTCCCCATCTAAGACAGTTTTCATATTAGGTTGATAAATAGTAGTGTCCGTATTCATATCAGCCGAAAGCCTGTAATAAGAAAAGTGAGTAAATAAATGATTCCCGGCACCAAAGGCCCCGTGTAGACCAGCATCAAGGTTAGTAACATCTGAATTTTGCTCGTTGTCACTCAGGGTAAAAGGGCGCAGGTTAAAGAAGTATAGAGAGTCGGAAAAAGTATCAGACTTATTACGATTAGCTTCAAGGAACAAGTCCAGACCGGGTCTAGGACGCCACTTGAAAAAGGAGCTCCCCACGAGGGTTTCTGTGTCCGTAGCCGATTTGAGGGGGCCGGGGGCCAAACTCGACTGAAATTTGTCCTGGTCCAGGAACCCTTGAACATGATAGGCAAAAGGGCCTTTGGTTTTACCGGCAAAATCTGCTGTGCCTGATTGTACGATTGCCCTGGTGTCGTTATCCCTCTGTTGAAATCGGTTAGATACAATGGTTTTATCTGCTCCGGATCTATCGAACATATGGGTATAAGGGCTCAGTTGGTCCTCATCAAAGATTACAGCAGAACGTGTGGTAGGAACCAAGAGTTTGGTGAGAAGCTTCTCTGAAGCAGCGCCCTGGTCATAATAACTCGGGTCAAATAGTAGCGCAAAATAGAGTCGGCGGTGGGCGCCCTCATTTGTCGGATCGAATAGTAGGGCATCATAAGCCTGCTGGACCGATTTACGGTGGAAACCAACCCGGGAATAGATTTGCGCAATATTGGCCATCAGTACTGCCTGGTCTTGATCAAGGAGGTATCTGGAGCGAAAGACCGCCCTGTTCCCATTGAGCCGAAAAGCCTTTTCGATCGCAGCAAGGGCCCGGATCGGTTCGTGCTGGTCAAAGCGAAAGATAGCCTCGTAAAGGTAAGGTGTGGGGTCTTTGGGATCAAGCCGTTTAGCTCGCTCAATAGACTGTTTTGCCTCAGGGAATCGCTTGAGTTCAAAGTAGGATTTGGCCAGGTAGGCCTGATATAAGGAGACCTGGGGTTCCATCAGAGTGGCCTTTATTACCGAGTTCTGTCCTTCTTTTTCTCTTCCCAGCCGAAATAGACTTATGCCTGAGCCGAGCATGGGTTCTGCCCATTCCCGGTCAAGAGTAATGGCCCTTTCGAAATGACTTAATGCCTCAAAATTCTTGCCCTCCCGTAAGGAAAGATATCCCAGTAATGTTTCAGAAATTGCTTCAGCCGATGATTCTTTTTTAATTGACTCCAGAAGGGTGCGGGTCTCTTTATATCTTTCCAATTCCAGGGCAAGCCGGGCCGCAACAAGGATTCCTTCGGTAAAGCCGGGGTCTAGCTGGAGAGCCTCCTGGCTTGCACGATAAGCTTCTTCCATCTTCAACCTCCCCTTCAGGGCATAAGCTAACACTACATGGGCTGTGGGGGATTTTGGCTCAATCTTTACTGCCTCACGGGCTCGTTTGAGGGCCTGGGCCGTCTGGTTCTCCACCAGATCCATCAATGCCAGGTGAGAGACTGGGAGGGCCCAATCGGGAGCAAGGCTCCTGGCCCTCCCAAAAGCCTCTCTAGCACCCCGGTGGTCGCCCGAGACCATCTTCAAAAATCCTACTATAGCAGCCCATTCTGCCTTATTACCCTGACTCTTCTCTAATGACCGGACTATCTCGAATGCCTTTTTATAGTTGTTCCGGTGATATGCCTCAATCGCAGCACGGATACCAGAGGAAAGAGTACCAGTAGAACGGGCAAGGCCAGACTCAGACCATATACCACGGTAGCGCAGTGTCCAGTTTACGGCATCCGTGGGGGTGAGATAAACCATTTTCTGAGGCGGTTTTCCAGGTAGTACCAGGGCCAGCTCCCGGGGCTCAAGTATAACCTTGCCCAAAGGATTCTCTACTACCACCGATCCATCCAGAACTCCCACAGAGGTTGTCCCATCTTCAGCTACCTCCATAAACCATTCCGTCCCCCGGATAGCGGTAGTAGCTGTGGGGGTATGCACTCTAAAACCCCTGGGCATTTTCTCGCTCCGCATCCAGAGCTTCCCTTTACGTAGACGGAGCAAGCTAGCCCCCGTATCTGCCTCTTCCCCGTAAGCGAATAGGGTATTGCCTCCTACTTTGAGAAGCATCTGGTTGGGAAGCAGGAGGGAGAGACGGCCATAGGGATCAGTCTTGATAAAACTACCCTCCGTAACTCTATCCCCGGGGTTTATATTGTTCCAGATGTCTGGCTTGAGGGAGCGAAAAGTAGCAGGCCGAACTGAGACAACCTCAGCCGGTTGCCTAACTGCCATGATCTCTTGAGCTGGGAATAGGCCGGTAGAAAGAAGGGTCAGTATAAATAGCCTACAAATGCTATTGGGTCGCACTTTTATAGGAAAGGGCATAGGAGACTCTATCTTTTTTCCGTTAATTAGGTGCCACTGAAAAATGAGATGTCGAGCAAGCTCGACCACTACAGGTATTATCAAAAGAGCGCTATCATAGAATAGGTAGTGGCAAAGCTTGCTTTGCAAAGATTTTTTCAGTGGGAACTAATTAGGTGTTTCTAGAATATAACTAAATAATCGGCAGATAGTGAGATCCCCTTTAATAAAAAAAATTTTTGCCCCCCATGACTCCCAACCCCTTGCCCTTCTATGCCATGCAGGCAGCCATTTACACCCAATTTCATCTCGGTAAGAAGATAATACTTCCTGGGCTCCTGGCTTGTAAAGAAGGGCTCTATCTCCAAAACTACCAGTCATTTTCGAAGAACCATCATAAAATTATACACAATTATACACGCTATTTGTGACCCAATCTGCCCGCTCAAGCCCTATTTACTAAACCACCCATTATAAAAATCATTGGCGGTTTTAAAGGATAGTTCTGCTATTGGAAGCATCGTCTCGGCAGTATCTTTTGTACAAACTTTAGCCGCGGGTAACCAACTACCATCGCATTCCCGCCTGCCATAAGTTGACCACCCATGCCATAGAGCCACGTCAGATGATTTTTGTGCTAGTAAATCTATCTGCTTTATCATATCAGGGCCTATTTTCTTGGCAATTATTTCCCTGTTTTTCTCATTTATTCTTTTCAACTGTTTACCGGGGTCGTGTTCCCACTCCGGAGTTTCGAAACATGAGATAATAGCTTTGGCAGAAAATTCAATACATAGTTGAGCATTCTGAACCGTTGCCCTGATTAAACCTCCTTTATGATCTGCCTCCGCAGTCTTTAAGGTATCCTCAGCATCCAATAACCAGCGTTCTATTTCTTCTTTATTGGTCATCCGTAACCTCAACCCGAATAACTTCACCGGGTATCGCTGCTCTGCTTAATCCCCAAATAGGATGTCTGTCATAAACTGTCCTGACTAAACCAGCCTTTTCGGCGGCCTTGATGATCTTATTGAAATAGGATCTGACCTTTCCTTTATCATAGACCAACACACTATCAGAAGCTAGTTCGAGCACATACCAATTACAAACCTTTTTCAAGCTAGGCAGATCATATACCAGCACAGTTATGTCTCTTTCATATTTATCGAGCAGTTCTTTAATCCTGCGTATCCACAGTTCATCATCAGAATAGGTAGCCTTTTCCAGGATAACAAAGATATCTATGTCACTCTTTTGCCCCGAAAAATCGTTCCTTGCTAAGGAACCAAATATCCCTATCCCTTCTACCTCTTCTAGATATTCTTCCCTTGAGGTCAAATCCTTCTGAACTGCTTCTATGGTGACCAGTGGTTTCTTATTCCTCAATTTTCTCCTCCCTTAAGGCTTACAGTTAGTGACAGTAAGATACACTAAAATGGGAGAAAATTCTATCTCAAAAGCCCTTGGGTTGCATTATAGTCCGGGTTTGATTATTATAAATTACGTTTGATTGAGGAGTAACGCCTCAGATTTTGATTTCCCAATCATCGTAAACACCTAAAAATATGTCTGATATTCCATTCTCAGAAATATGTCTGATATTACGGCTCTATATTAGAGCCCTTACCGGTGACGATATTGCTATTAATCTTTCAAAAGAAACATTCCAGAACTATCCCCACCCTTGCCCGGAAGCCCTTAAACTGCCAGAACAAATCCACCAATTCGCCAACTGGAGTGATAACTTTTGGCTCTACAAGGTTTATACCAGCCACCAACTGGGATATTTCCTATATGATTCCTTTTCTTTCCCTCATGACCAATTTTCCCTCTCGTTTCCTGAGCCTGATTTAGCTACCCGTATTTTCTATATACTAGAGGATGCCCGGGTAGATAGCTGTTTGCAGCGCGAATATCAAGGGCTGGCCAGGGATATAAAAAGATTCCGTCAGAGTCGTCTGGTAAAAGGGGGCAACTGGAAAGAATCCTGGCCCGCAAAAATAGAAGCGATGATCTGGGAAAGACTATTTAATACTAATAGCACTACCAGCAACCATCCATCTCCCCATGCTGTCCCATGGGAACCATGGGTTTGGGAAGTAATTAGCCGATTAACCGATCCAGATGCTACAGGATATGATTCCGCTCTCGGGACACTGTTCCTTTATCCTATCATATCCCAACTCCCAACCTGCGAAATGGATAAAACTAACTTACACCAAGAAGGTTCTTTACCGATACCTATTGCTTGGGAGAAAAACTATACCCAGGATAGTTCCTACTCTTATCCCCCCCAGGACATTGATATTGGGTCTTTAATCCAGGCGCCTCGAAAGAGTCCCTCTATACCAGGTCTGAGCTACCCAATACCCTGGGAGTATCTCAAAGACCTACTGGATAAGGGGATAAAAATTGAGCTGAGCGAAATCCTATCGGGCGCTCTCCCTAATAGCTCGGGACTATTTATTAATCAACTATCCTCCCTCATATCACTCAGGACAAAGGCTCAGTTGGACAATGTTGCAAAGGCCCAGACCAAAACTCTTTGTGAGAACCGGAAAAAACCAAAAGAGAATATTGCCCTAAACCATTATTATTACTATGATGAGTGGGATTATATACGGCATGATTATCGGCCTAAATGGTGTTGCCTTACAGAAAATATCCCAGAGGCTGACACCAGTACTTTTGTGGAAGAGACCCTGTCACAACACTCTTTGCTTATCACCGATTTTAGAAAGCAGTTCCAGAGGCTGAGGCCACAAAAATATTTAAAGATCAAAAGACTCTTTACTGGTGAGGAATTAGAACTGGACGCCTTAATAGAAGATGTGGTAGATAAGAAATCTGGTAAATCGCCCTCAGGAAAAATATATTTAGAAAGGAGAAAGGTGGAGCGGGATGTAGGGGCAATATTCCTTTTAGATATGAGCGCCTCCACTGATGAGCGGGTACCTGATAGCCAGAAACGGATTATTGATATAGAAAAAGAGGCTATGATCCTTATGGCGGAGGCTATGGACTCGTTGGGAGATAAATATGCCATATTCGGTTTTTCTGGTTATGGCCGGGATAAGGTAGAATTTTTTAACATAAAAGAATTCTGTGAGCAGTATTCTCAGACCATCAAAGCACGGATTGGGGGGATAAAACCGCATCGCAGTACCCGTATGGGCCCAGCTATCAGGCATGCGACTTATAAGCTCAACCGGCAATGTGCTAAACTCAAGCTCTTATTATTGCTAAGCGACGGCTATCCCCAGGATTTCGATTATGGTGAAGACCGTACCAGCCGGGAATATGCTCTGCATGATACTATGGTAGCCCTCAAAGAATCACAGAGGGCCGGGCTAAAGACTTTTTGTATAACAGTTGACCCCTGTGGCCACGACTATCTCAGGGCTATGTGCGGTGGTCCCGATTATATGGTCATTAAGGATGTTTGCCAACTGCCCCAGGAATTACCCAAAATTTATTACCACCTTACCCTGGAAAAGTGAGCGGTAAGCAGTAAGGAGTTAGCGGTTCCTGGCTCACTCCTCGCTGCTCACGGCATACTGGTAGAGCGTTTCATGAAAAAGTATACAATAAAAACTTGTATTAGCCACAAAGGCACTAAGGCACAAAGGGTTATTTTTCCCTTTTAAAAACAATTATAGTGAACGACTTAAATAAGTTGACATATGGAAGCTGTCATTCCGAGCGAAGCGTGGAATCTTGAAGATTTCTCCCTTCGGTCGAAATGACAACTTAATTTAGTCCCTTACTATAATTAGAAATTTTGCGTCTTCGTGACTTTGTGGCAAAGGGTTGGTTAGTCATTGTTTAGTGGCAGGGGAAGGTCAGACAGGTGAATGGTTTCAGATAAGGAGAAAGGAAAAGATGATGGAGGTGATTGGCCTAACAGGTGGTATCGCTTCAGGCAAGACTCTAGTATCTAAAATATTGACGGACCTGGGTGCCTATATCATTAATGCTGACTTGATCGGCCACCAGGTCTATCTGCCGGACAAGGATGCCTGGAGAGATATAGTAGCAACCTTTGGCCCGGCTATCCTTAAGCCCGACCAGACCGTGGATCGGGCTAAGTTAGGAGTCATTGTCTTCAATGATAAAGAGGCCCTGAATAAATTAAATCAGATCACCCATCCCCGGATAGTCGAGGAAACCCAAAGAGATATTGCGGTGCAGCGAGATAAGAGAGGGGATAAAGGACATGTCTTCCTGGAGGCGGCTATTTTGATAGAGGCCAATTGGCTCTTCCTGGTTAATAAAGTATGGGTGGTGGTCGCGGATAAAGAAGTAGCTATTCAGCGTCTCCAACGAGATCGCAACCTATCGCCAGAAGATGCCAAAAAGCGCCTCGCCACTCAGCTTTCTAATGAAGAGCGGATTAAATATGCCGACCTTATCATAAAGAATAACGGTTCGATAGAAGAGTTACAGGAACAAGTAGAAAGGGCATGGTATGAATTAAATGCAAAAGGAATCGCTTAACCTATCTTCTTTGGAGCCTCTATGGCAGGAGCTTGATAATGGCAAAAGGGTTATCCATCTGAGTAATTTACATGGCTCTACCCAGGCCTTTTTCCTGGGTTTAATATTTGCCACAACTAAGCGTAACCTGCTGATAATAGTACCGGATCAAGCCCAGGCAAAAGACCTTTATCAGGACTTAGATTTTTTCCTTAACCCTTCTGGCTCATCCCCTAACTACTCTAAAAATCTCTATCTCTTCCCTGGCCCTGAAGCATCTGTCTCGCAAGAAACAATAGGCCAGCGGATAGAGGTCCTGGATAGATTAGCCACTGGCCCTGAAGCCGCCATCCTCATCCCCGTAGCCTCTCTTGGTAGTAAAGTTTATCCCAAAAACAATCTGGTAGCTCAGACCAGTCATCTGAACCTGGGGGATTGTTACTCCCGGGAAGAGCTAATAACCCTCGCCATTACCAGCGGGTATCAAAGGACTGAGCTAGTAGAAGAAAGGGGAGAGTTTAGTATCCGGGGTTGTATTGTTGATATCTTTCCACCGGCCCAGACTTATCCTGTCAGGATAGAGTTTAATGGCGATGAGATAGAATCCTTACGCGAGTTTGATCCAGAAACACAAAAATCTATCCGGCCTATATATCAGGTAAAAATCCTCCCTATTAAAGAATTCCCTGACCCCTCCGGGGCAAAGGATTGTCTTTTTGACTATCTCCCGGCCAATAGCTTACTTATAATGATCGAGCCGGCTATGGTAAAGGATAAGTTCACAGAGTCTTTAACTGAGAAAGGATCAAATGGTCTTTACTTAGACCCAGAAGAAGTCCGACTATACCTGGATGAGTACCAAACAATAGAACTATCCAGCCTCGATCTAGCAGAGGAAAACCATGGTTATGGTCTGACTATTCAACCCATCGGGTATTATAGGAATAGGTTTTCCGAGCTAGCCGGTCAGTTAAGACAGTGGCAAAGGGATTATTACCGCATATTTCTGGTCTGTCTTAATAAAGGGCAGGCCACCCGTCTGAAGGGCCTGGTAGAAGCCTATGACATCCCCTCTGAAATACTTCCCCGGAGCCCTTCTGTCACCATGATCGCTAGCGTGGTACCAGCCAAACCTCTCCCCGCCCCTCCTTACCCAGTAACTATTACTATCGGAAACCTCTCGGCTGGCTTTCTACTGCCTGACCTAAAGATTGCTTTTCTGATAGAAGATGAGATATTCGGGGTACGGAAAAAACGGCTCCTGGCCAAAAAGATAAAGAAAGAGCTTCCCCTCTCTACTTTTTCTACCCTGCAGGTCAATGATTATGTAGTTCATGTAGATTACGGGATTGGCCAGTACCTGGGCATAACCAGGCTAGAAGCAGGTGGTAATATCCGGGAGTTCCTTGAGCTTGAATATGCAGATGGGGATAAGTTATATGTCCCCCTGGATCGGCTAAATCTGGTCCAACGCTATATAGGGGCCGGGCCTGTAACTCCCAGGTTAGATAAACTGGGCCATAATGCCTGGAAGAACCTGAAGCGGAAGATTAAAGAGTCCCTACGACACCTGGCCCAGGATCTCTTAAAATTGTATGCGGCCCGCCAGGTATCTTCTGGCTCCGCCTTCTCTCCAGATAATCATATGCATCAGGAGTTTGATTCCATGTTTGAATACGAAGAGACCCCGCATCAGCTCCAGGCTATCCAGGATGTAAAGGCGGATATGGAAAATCCCGATCCTATGGATCGGTTGGTATGTGGTGATGTAGGTTATGGCAAGACAGAGGTGGCTATGAGGGCCGCCTTCAAAGCAGTGATGAATAATAAGCAGGTAGCAATTTTAGTGCCCACTACCATATTAGCTCAGCAACATCTACAGACTTTTCAGCGCAGGTTTGCCCCTTATCCGGTTAATATAGAGATGCTGAGCCGCTTCAGGAGCCGACAGGAACAAGCCAGGATCATCCAGGGTATAAAGAATGGCCTGGTAGATATTGTCATTGGAACGCACCGACTCTTACAAAAGGATATCCAATTCAAAGACTTGGGCTTATTGATTATTGATGAAGAACAACGCTTTGGAGTGGTTCATAAAGAACGGCTGAAGCAGTTCCGGAAGAACATTGATGTATTAACCCTTACTGCTACACCTATTCCTCGTACCCTATACCTTTCTCTGGCAGGGATACGGAATATAAGCATTATTGAGACCCCACCGGAAGACCGGTTACCTATCCAGACCTTCATAAAACACTTCAGCCCCGGTATTATCAAAGAGGCAATAGATAAAGAACTGGCGCGAAATGGCCAGGTATTCTTTGTCCATAACCGCATAGAAAGTATTAGGGCAATGAAGAAATATTTGCAAAAACTGGTTCCGCAAGCCCGGATAGAGATTGCCCATGGGCAGATGCCAGAAAGAGAGCTGGAAAAGGCGATGGTTAGTTTTTTGGGGGAGCAGTTTGATATTCTTCTAAGTACCTCCATAATAGAGTCAGGATTGGATATACCATCAGTTAATACCATCATTATTAATCGGGCAGACAGATTCGGCCTGGCTGACCTATATCAACTCCGGGGGCGGGTAGGCCGAGACCGCTACCAGGCATATGCCTATCTGCTGGTACCAAGTGAGAGCCACCTGTCCCAGGATGCCCGAAAGCGGCTCCAGGCTATTAAGGAGCTTAGCCATCTGGGCTCTGGCTTCCAATTGGCCAGCCGGGATATGGAGATACGGGGTACCGGGAATATCCTTGGCGCACAACAATCGGGCCATATGGCCGCTATTGGGTTTGAGCTTTATTGCCGGTTATTAGAAGAGACGGTCAAAGAACTGAAAGGCGAGCGAGAAGGGGTAGAGGAAGTGGTGGAACCCGAGATAATCATTCCCTTCCAGGGTTATATACCAGACGATTATATCAGCCATAGCGGGCAGCGGCTGGATATCTATAAGAAGCTCTCCGATATTGATGATATAGAAGAGCTTTATTGCCAGAAAGAAGAGCTGGAGGATAGATACGGTCTGCCCCCAGAGCCTTTTATTAACCTCTTTACCTTCCTGGAGCTGAAGATATTAGCAAGAAAGATACGGCTGGAGAGACTGGAGAAGAAAAGGGATATAATCACATTGACCTTTAGCCCCCGGATAGTTCTTATCCCCCACCCAAGACTGCCATTGGATGATGGCCGGAATGTCCCTCTAGAGTGGGTAGGAGAAAACTGTGCCGTGATAAAGGCATCAACCCCTGATGACCCGGGCGTATTCATAAAAAAGACCTTGCAAGCCCTGGATGGATATGTTACTATCCGGCCGGAAAAATAGTCATTAGTCACTGATCATTAGTCATTAGGAGAAAGGTAACTGACTGGTGACTAATGGCAAAGTTTTGAGGGTTACAATTTGTAAGGATATTCTCAGAAAGGATTTGGATGGTTCAAAGGGTTTTCC
>Ga0156295_1289_pt1 | contig 12882 bp, 11 predicted proteins | sample RifCSPlowO2_12_FD_107943 | JGI IMG/M metagenome (GOLD analysis project Ga0156295, IMG submission 107943) | Nitrospinae bacterium RIFCSPLOWO2_12_FULL_45_22 | reverse complement strand
TTCTGGCTCTCTAGGGAAAAGAGTCATTTGTCTCAAACTTTTGCTAGAAAATTTTTGGGAACTTGTAGCTGATCCCTTTGTTAGCCAGAGATTTTCTCCACCAATGATAACCCCTTTCTTATCTTCCAATTGAAGGGATATTTCATATCGTACTGAAGAAAAATCTTTATCCTTTAATCTCTCCCTAATATCCTTGGGTATCTCAAGTTCTATAGCAATTTCAAACTTATCTCCTTGATTTTTCCACAAGAGTTCAGCAAAACGAGATGTTCTCTTCTCAACGGCCATCTGCGGACCTTCATTGAGAATATCTTTGATTAAGTAAATAACATCCAAAAAAGTGCTTTTTCCGCTCGCATTTGGTCCCACTAGGATGAGAAAGTTGGCAAGTTTAATATCTATATATTTAAGGGCCCGGTAATGCAGAATCTCAAGGTGACGGATCATTTTTATCCCTCTATCTCGCTTATGCGGAACTTTAATGGCGGAAGTGGCGGCAGCCAGTAAAGACCATAGCCATATGGTGTTGATTAGCCGCTTCAATGACCTCCGCATCCCGGACAGAACCGCCGGGTTGGATAATAGCTCCGGCACCAGCCTGGGCTGCTAAATCTATACTATCCCGGAAAGGAAAGAAGCCATCCGAAGCCACAACAGTACCACTTAGTGGTAAGCGGGCCTTCATTATAGCCAGCTTCACGGCATCTACCCGGCTCATCTGACCAGCACCTATGCCCACGGTCTGGTGTTTGTTAGCGAAGACAATAGCATTAGATTTTACCTGCTTCGCAACCCGCCAGGCAAGGTATAGGGCTTCCATCTCTTCTGAGGTAGGGTGCCGCTGGGTAACTACCTTCAACCCTTTCTCGTCCCATACCAGGGCATCTTCTTCCTGGAGCAATATTCCTCCGGATATCTTCTTTAAGTCCCAATCTTTCACGTGTTTTTTAGCCACAGGGACTTCCAATACCCTCAAATTAGTTTTTCGCTTCAATATGGCTAGGGCTTCGGGAGTATACCCGGGAGCTATGATGATCTCCAGGAAATTAGTTATCAATTCCTGGGCAGTAGCAGTATCCAAGGGGGAATTAAAGCCTACTATACCACCGAAGGCTGATGCCGGGTCGCATTCGAGGGCTAGCTTATATGCTTCTAGGGGGCTAGCTCCGTAAGCTACCCCGCAAGGATTGTTATGCTTGATTATACCAGCCGTTATCTCAGTAAAATCTGCTAATACCCTGAGGGCCGCATCAGCATCGAGTATATTATTAAAAGACAATTCTTTACCCTGAATCTGCCTGGCCTGGGCCAGGGAGCCATCAGGGGAGAAAGCCTGTCGGTACCAATATCCTTTCTGATGCGGATTCTCACCATAGCGCAGCTCCTGGACTTTATCATAATGTAGCAATAAGTCTTGAGAGAGGTCAGGAAGCCTGTCCTGGGGGAGGTAATGGGCTAAGTAATGAGATATAAAACTGTCGTACTTGGCGGTATGGGCAAAGGCCTTCTGGGCCAGATAGGCCCTGGTCTCCCAGGAGACAGCCCCAGCATTAGCTTCCATCTCTTTAATCACCCCAGGATAATCTTCCGGGCAGGTTACTATAACTACATCAGGAAAATTTTTGGCTGCCGCTCTGAGCATGCTCGGACCACCAATATCAATATTATCCAGGGCGGTTTCCAGGTCAGCATCTGCCTGCTTGACCACTTCGCGAAAGGGGTAGAGATTTACTACCACTATATCAATAGGCTGGATCCCGTGTGCAGCTAATTCCTGGGTATGAGAAGGGTTATTGCGCCTGGCCAGGATACCACCATGGATACGGGGATGTAGAGTCTTTACCCGACCATCAAGGATCTCAGGAAAATCTATGACTTGGGCGATAGGGGTTACGTTAATACCGTTAGTTTCTAATAGTTGGCTGGTGCCGCCAGTAGAGAGGATCTCTACACCATATTCCTTTAGTTTATGGCTAAATTCTACCACCCCTCTCTTATCATACACGCTGATTATAGCCCTCTGGATCTTGATCATCTCCTTCCCTTTTTCCCCTCCCTTCTATTTTTAGTAATTTAATAGGGCATCCTTCATATTTAGCAAAAGTAGTTAACACTTCATAAAAGTATAACAGTTTATATGTGTAAGAAAAGGAGATTTGGAGAGCTTGGGGATTAGGGAGACATCATTGTTTTTCCAGTATCTCCATTATCTTCCCTATCTCCCTATCACCTTTTGCTTACACTATTGTGGGTTAAAAGTGTTAACTGGAAAATGAAAGATGCCTTTAATAGCATAGGAATTTTCATTTTAATAATGCGGTTTTTCAGGGTATCAATCCCAAGGAGCCAGAAAGATGATTCTGGATCAATACGCTAATGAACCACAAAGCCACAAAGAACCCGAAGAAAAGGCTGATAAAGGCATTGGGTAATTAGGTATTAGAACATGGGGAACCCTGATATTGCAATAATCCAATCACCTAATGACGCAATAACCTAATAACCCAAATTAAATTCTTTGTGTCCTTGGTGTCTTTGTGGTAATAAACTTAACTTGATAAGTTACAAGAAAAGGAGATATTAGTAAAATGGTCCCGGCTAAAGGCTGGGGAAAGTATAGCAGAAGTGGAGGGGAGGGACAAGGATGAGGCTGGCAAGAGTAGGTGAGTTTATCCTGATAGAAGGAATAAAGCGGAATATGGCCAACAAATACCCTCCCCAGGTTATCGAGGGGATAGGGGATGATTGTGCGGTTTTGTGCCCCTCGGCGGAAAAAGACCTTATAATTACGACGGATACATTGGTAGAAAATATCCATTTTAATACCCATTGGATGGATTATTATCAGATAGGCGGGCGGGCTATGGCTGCCAGCCTCAGTGACATAGCGGCCATGGCCGGGGAACCTTTAGGGGCATTGCTGGCCTGTTCTTTACCCGCTAATCGCCAGAGGGAGGAGTTTGATCTTTTGCTTAAGGGGATCACTACCCTGGGTGAGCGCTATCGGTGTCCCCTTATCGGGGGAGATATTACTCGCTCAGTTCGGGGCTTGTTTATCAATATAACGGTTATAGGAGAGGTGGATCGGGGCAGGGCCTTGCGCCGCAGTAATGCAAAATTGGGGGATGAGATATGGGTAACGGGATGGTTAGGGGATTCTCGGGCAGGGTTAGAATATCTCCGCCATAAGCCCTCTCTAAACAAAGAAATTGTTGCCCCGGTAATAGATCGCTTCCTACAACCGGTTCCGCGGATAGAAGAAGCACGCTACCTTTGTGAGAGAGTTATGATAAATAGTATGATTGATATTAGCGATGGTCTCTCTAGCGATCTCAGGCATATTTGCCAGGCCAGCAGGGTAGGGGCAGAGATTACATGCTCTCTCCTGCCTATTTCTTCTGGCGCTAAAACCCTGGCCAAAAATCAGGGGATATCTCCCTATGATTGGGCTTTGAACGGAGGGGAGGACTTTGAGCTCTGCCTTACGGCAGAAAAAGGGGTACTGGATTACATAGTAAAGGATTTTGAGGAGACATTTCGCCTGCCCATTACTAAAATTGGGATAATAGTTGCGGGCCAGGATATCCTTCTGGTCGAAGAAGAAGGGAGGAAGTATTTATTAGAGCCCAGAGGATATAATCATTTCTCAAGAAAATAGCATCTAACCTTGCGTGGCAGAGCACGCACAGAAAGAAAACTAAAAGCGCAAAATGTAAAGCTAGTGAACGATTACTATTTTTCTTCAAAGCTTTATGCCCACATGGCATTTATGTTGGTCTTGACGGCATATGACCTGACTATAGGCTCCTCGGTTAGATATGGTTTCAGACTCTCACGAATCTCTCTGATTAAGCTACTGTTAGCAAAAGCCTCCATATCTTGCTGACTAGCCCACGTGGTAATGGTAATAAAGTCATCTTGCCCTTCAAGGTATTGAAGGAAGAGAAATCCATCCTGTTCTTTTATCTTAAGTATGGCACTGTCAATAACTTCCTGAGCCTCCATTTTGTTGGCTGGATTTAACTTCCCCCTAACTATCCTGGTAAACATAATATTACCCTCCTTCTAAGGTAATAATTATCTTAAGTTCCTTCCAGTATAAAGTTTATGTCCATTGTGACCCGGTATTCGCTTATTTTCCCATTCTCAACCTTGGCCTTCTGCTCCACAATTCTTAAACCAGTGATCCCCCTCAAAGTTTTGTTAGCCCTATCTAACCCCTTCCGTATAGCATCCTCAAAGCCAATGGTAGATGATGCCGTTACTCTGGTGACTCTTGCTACTGCCATGTTCCTTACCTCCTCTTTTTCCTATAGGATAGGTTTATGTTTTATTTTTTATTTTTCTGCCGGTTGTGGTGGTGCTGGATTTACTAAGCCCTGAGCTATGGTCTGGGGGATAATATCTATCAGCTCATCTACTTTCCAAATACCTTCTTTTTTATAAACAGCCTTGGTTTCTACCGGCTCGGAATAGACCGATATCCTCCCCCCCTCAGCATGGAATACCTGCCCATTAATATTCCAGGCTTCATCTGTAGCTAAATAAGCTACAATGGGTGGTACGTACTCCGGTCCCGGCATATTTAAGATAGCATCCAACTGTTCCTTACTGACCAGCCCGGCTTCATAACGTTTCTTTATCCCCTGTTTTACATCCTCATCCAGGGTCATCCTGGTAGCCGCTACCGGGGCAACGGCATTACAAGTCACGTTATAGCGACCCATTTCCCGGGCAATAGAGCGGGTAAGGCCAACAATGCCAGCTTTTGCTGCCCCATAGTTCACATGACCTACGGTACCGCGCCAGGCATCAGAGGTAATATTTATTATCCGGCCAGCCCGTTGCTTCCGCATAAGGATACAAGCATAGCGGGAGCAATTAAAAGTACCTTTGAGATGGACATCCAGTACTGCATCCCATTCTTCTTCGGACATGTTAAAGATCATCCGATCTCTCAATATCCCGGCTACATTTACCAGGATGTCTATCCGGCCAAATTTCTCTGCACAGGAATTAATAATCCTTTCCGCTGCGGCAAAATCTACTACCGAATCGTAGTTAGCAACCGCTTCTCCACCCCGCTTCTTTATTTCCGCTACTATCTCATCCGCTGGCTTACTGTCCTGGCCTGCCCCATCCCTTGTTACCCCTGGGTCATTGACTACAACCCTGGCCCCTTCCCCTGCTAAGAACAAGGCTATCTCTCGGCCAATACCCCGACCCGCACCTGTTACTACCGCCGCCTTATTCGCTAACTTCTTACCCATTCTGCCTCATCTCCTTTCTGAAAAATTAGCCGCACCTCTTCTACTGGATTGTCCTAAAGCCTTTCCCTATTTTTCATCCTTAACAAAATATCTGGTAAAAGTCAATAAAAACATTTCTGGTTGTCAAGGCAAAACATTTCTGGATGTTCCCCAAAATTTTATCCCTACTGGGGATAATTGTTCGCCCATAGTGATTTTTGGGAAATAAAGAAACTGTTACCTATTTCTTCTCATCCAGGATTTCAAAAAACCTCTCAAACTTATCCCTCAATTCCTCGCCCGAAGAAAGGGATGGGTCCATGATATCCACATCAATAACCAGGGTAGGCATATCTAGTTCTTCTTTCAACCTATCTTTTAATGTTCGGATAAGGGCACAGGCTTGCCGACAACCAATATGAGCAAAGTAGACCGCACCGTCAGCCTTAAATTCATGGGCAATCTTTAATGCATCATCTATAAAGGGATCGGCTGGCCCATGCATAGGCTTTGCTAAGCAACGATAAAAAGTTTTAGCAGCTACACTTTCTAGTGGTCTTTGGGGGTCCATCTGCCCAGGAGAAAAATACGATATGAACGGCTCCATGACCGATACTGCCCCCTGCTCCTTCTCTAGCCAGTCCAATATCTTCATCTCATAAAATGGAGGTAAGAAGAGAAAAAGTAAGCGATATCGCTCTTCTGGAACTACACCTTTGCCAGCCACTACATTCTGTCTGATTTCATCGCGCACCATTTCAAGGAAGTGAACCCCTTGCTGGGTGCCAGAATAAATACCTTCAATAGTACTCTGGTTGACCAGATTACGGTTCCGCATAGGTGCTGGGATGGCCTTTCTTAGCTCATATATTTCGCGATAGATATTGATTACCTGATTTGATAAGTCTACCGCCTCAGCTAACTTATCCTGATTGAGCTTTTTCCCGCTCTGATCCTCCAGGAACTCTACCAGCTCTTCCATCTGCCGGGTATAGTATCTAACGGCCTCGGCGGTATATTTATAGGGCCGGTCCAAAAAAAATCCCGGTATCCCATATAAATCCAGCAAGGCATCACCACTCTTAGAGGTATTATCACATACCTGACTGCTCCAGACGATGCAGTCAGGGCTGGTAACAGCTTCCCGTAAAACGGCGCCAGCCAACATCCGATGGGCCGAGCAGGTCTCTGGCGCTAATCCAAAGGCTGAGGCAGAGCCCAGAAATTCTCCATATTTATTAAGAAGGATGGCCATCATGCTGGATACATTTTCTAAAGACATAGGCACCAGGTCCATGGCATAAAAAATTTCGGTAGGGGCCATGACTGTATGGCCCACAATAAATTTCCCTTCTTCCCTGGCATTAAGGATCTTTTGGAAATAATCCAGCACCAATTGGTAATACAATGTCTCACTAGGTACCGTAGGTCGGGATTTACGGTGCGCTAAAATTTTCTCCAGGGCAGCGCAAACAGCCTCCATAGTATCTCTTGCCTCAATGATAGTCTTCATTCCTCTCTCCTCCTAACGGCCAAATTTTTATCGCTAATAAACATCTGTTTCTTAACCTTGAAAATAACAAAAGGAATGGGCTATGTCAATTCTTGGCTTGAAATCGAAATCAATCAATGATAAGCTCTTGCCCTGCAGGCAACTGCCTTTGTAACAGTTCACGGGGTTCAGTTAACAGGGGTCAGGAAAATACTTTAAATTTTGTATAGTTATCGCTAGTTGTAGATAGCGCGAAGGGTTAATAGCCCGTAGAGGTCCTTGAGGAAAGGCATACCTGACAACTGATCCCTGACCCCGGTGAACTGTTACCTGCCTTTTATCTTAGTGTGTTTAGAGGTTATAAATTCATATTTACTGGTTAAAGAGGAGGAGAGAGAAAGTTATGCAGCAATTGGATCAGGTTCTGTATGAAGCGAAGGATGGTATTGCATACGTAACCTTGAATTATGAAGAGCGGCTCAACGCCTTGAGCCATGGTATCAGAAAGGGTCTGCGTTCAGCTATGGATTTAGTGGAACAAGATGAGCAGGTACGGGTAATGATCCTTACTGGCGCTGGGAGGGCCTTCTGTGCTGGTGGAGACATTAGTGGTTTCCAGCAGATCAAGACCATGGTTGATGTGGAACGCTTTGCCCGGGATGTTATGACCTTGTTTAATCGTATGGAAAAGCTCCCTAAACCTATAATAGCAGCCGTGAGTGGCCTAGCCCTGGGTGGTGGCCTGGAATTATGCCTTGCCTCTGATATTGTCATTGCTTCCGATAAGGCCAAGTTTGGGGTGCCAGAGCCCAGGATCGGGCTGGTGCCCGGTTTTGCTATTGGCCGTTTATTCGATCTGCTAGGCAGAAATAAGGCCTCCTATCTTATGATGACAGCGGAGCCTATATCTGCCGAAGAGGCTGAGCGGATTGGCTTAATTAGCCTGGTAGTACCTCATGACCAGTTGATGGGAAAGGCGGTAGAGGTAGCTAAGAAGATTATGGAAAGCGCCCCTTTAGCTGTTAGCTTGCTTAAAACGGCCGCTAATCGGGAACTAGGGGGTGATGATATGGTATTTTGTATCGAGGCGACGGCTAAACTCTTTGCTACCGAAGACCAGAAAGAGGGTATGGATGCCTTCTTAAACAAGCGCAAACCCAATTTTAAGGGCCATTAAAAATAAGCTTTCAGCAATCAGCGGTCAGCGACAGGGATCAGGTGTGATGGGTCAGCTTATTGATCTCTATACCCTGACCCCCCTGGTTTTAGCTGAAAGCTGACGGCTGATAGCTGACCGCCTATAGTCAAAATTCGGTAGTGCTGGTGAAATTGAAATGGTCTACCTTCATGGCCGGCACTACCATACCTTCTATCTTGATAGGGGAGCTCAAGGCACGAATATTTTTTGCTATCTCCAGTACGGATTGATTAAACCGGAGGTTCTTTACCCCATATTTAATCTTACCCTTCTCGACCAAAAAAGTGCCATCCCGGGTCATTCCAGTAACAATAACTCGCATGGGGTCTACCAGGCGATTGTACCAGAAGCGGGTAACCAGGAGCCCCTTTTCTGTTGTCCTGATCATCTCTTCCAGGGTCTCTTCGCCCCCCATAACCACAATATTACCGGCCCGGGCACCCCAGGGATTAGGGACTTGTAAGCCATGCCCCGTCGGCTCCGCTTTATGCTTCCTGGCCTCTTTGCGAGAATAGACCAGATTAGCCGCTACTCCTCTGTCAAATAGAATAACCTTCTTCTTCAGGATACCCTCATCGTCAAAAGGTCTCTCGCTATAAAGAGGGTGGTAGGCATCATCCAGCATGGTGAAGTTTTCCCCTGCCAGTTTTTGCCCTAGCTTATCTTTCAGAAAACTACGGCCTTCGTAATAGGCTAAGGCATTGAACCCATCTACCAGGAACCAGACCAGGCTGGCTACCGCAGCGGGCTCAAGGATAACAGTATATTCACCCGGGTCAATAAGTCGGGGGTTTTGGCTCTTTATGGCCTTGTCTATAGCAGTAGCGGCCAGGGTTTCGGGATTAAGCTCTGCCAGCCCCAGGCCTTCCTGGCGGGCCCAGCCCGAACTATCTTCACCCTCAATAGTAACAGACAAAGATGAGAGTTGCCGGCCATAGTAGGCAAAGAGACCTTTGGAATTAGCCACGGCAAAAATACCCCTCTCTCCATACTCTTCCAGGCTGCCAAGAGTATGGCTGAGGCTACCAGAAGCCTTCAGGCCATGTCCCCGGGCCAGGTTGATAATTTTACCTACGAGCTTTAATTGTTTATCCGGGCTGAAAATTACCGTATTCCTGGCTGGAGTTTCTAACCGGCGATATTCCTGTGGTTCTAAGACAGGCAATAACTCTGGATCATCGGGTATATGACGGGTAATATCCAGGGCTGTTTCTACTACCCTTTTGAGGTCTTTATCCGTCAGGCGATTAGTAGAGGCCCGGCCGGTCTTTTTCCCCAGCACTGTCCTGACCGATACTTCATAACCCCTCTCCATAGTATTTTGGTGAACAATATTCTGAGCAAACCTGGTTAACGCAAACGTCCCTCCACCCAGGCTCACCTCGGTTTCATCCGCCCGGGAATACTCTAGCACTTTATTCAATATATTCCTGGCCTGTTCTTTATTTAACATATCCCACCCCCACCATAACTTGTCTGAAGCGAGCTGGTGCAGCCCCATGGCTAGTAGCGATGATCTGTTCAGGCTGGCCCTTGCCGCAATTAGGCACCCCCCACAGGACCCAGTAATTATCGTTACATACGGCATCACAGGCCTGCCAGAACTGGGGCGTGATACCCTGGTAGGTAGGGTTTTTCAACATTTTACCTTTCTTGCCGTTTTTTATCTCCCAACCTATCTCGGTGCCAAATTGAAAATTGTAGCGCAACTGGTCTATACTCCAACTCCGATTGGTCTCCATAAAGACACCATCTTTAGTATCCGCTATGAGGTCTTCCAGGTTCCATTGATCCGGCTCCAGACTAACATTATTCATCCGGATAAGGGGCAGCCGATTCCAGTTGCAGGCCCGCATTGCCCCTTGAGAATGGTTTAACCCTATCTCTGGGGCTGTTTGTCGGGAAGTCAGATAGCCACAAAAGAGCCCCTCTTTGACCAGATACCACCTCTGGGCCGGCACCCCTTCGTCATCAAAACCATAAGTGCCCATACCACCCGGGGTTAGCGAATCAGCCACTATATTTATCACCGGAGACCCATAGAGAAAAGAATGGAGCTTATCCGGGGTGAGGAAACTACGGCCAGCAAAATCTGCCTCGGTACCCAGAACCCGGTCCAGTTCCGCCGGGTGACCACAAGATTCATGGATTTGCAGGGCCAATTGTGAGCTATCCAGGATAATATCCTTGTAGCCAGTAGGACATTGGGGGGCCTTTAGCAAAGCCGCTGCTTCTTCGGCAATCCGGCTGGCATTCTCCTCTAAGGCCAATTCCTGGATTAGTTCATAGCCCCTGGTCATATATTGCCCACCAAAAGACGAGGGATAAGACCTTATCTGGAGATCATCTTGATTGATAGCAATAGCAGCATAACCCGCTGCCGACGATAAGGACTCCTGCTCAATAAAAGACCCGGTGGTGCTGGCAAAGAGCTGGCTCTTTTTCTGAAATTCCATATTACCACGGGCTATCTTTACCTCTTTTACCTGCCGCAAAGCCTTATCTATAGATAACAATAAGTCTATCTTCTCGCTCAACGATATTGTGAAAGGGTCTATTTCAAAGGGTGTGGACCAATGAGTTACAGCCTTTACTACCGGGGTTAAAACCACACCCCTGCCCTTATAAAGGGCGCTGGCTTTAGCTATCTTTACGGCCTGTGCCGCTACCCGCTTGATCTCATTCCGGGTAAGCTCATCACTACTAGCAAAACCCCAGGCCCCATCTACTATGACCCTCACACCAAAACCCCTATCTTCGGAACAATGAATATGGCTGACCTGGCCATTCTTGATTATTAAGGATTCCCCTTTAACCGCAATAATCCTTATATCGGCATAAACAGCCCCTTTTATCCGGGTTACATCTAGAGCTAGCTCTGCTAATTCTCGCAACTTTCTCTCCTAGATGGTCTTGACAAGATCAATTCTAGATATAAAATATGCTTTGCTATTAACTATTATATACGAATAGGCTAATGAGCTATAAGCCATCAGCCTCTAATGGCTATGGGCTGAAAGCTGACTCGCCGAGAACTGACCCTTATTATTATAGTGAAGTTATTTATCAAAGCAAAAGGTTTTTAAAAGGGGCCGGAGTGGTGGAACTGGTAGACACGCCATCTTGAGGGGGTGGTGGGTGTATTCCCGTAGGGGTTCGAGTCCCCTCTTCGGCACCACAAATCCTTTATGAAAGAGCCAGATCATTTAGGTCTAGAGACAGATAATATCTTGCACGATTTAGCCTCCGGATGGACTTATATTAAAAAAGGGGGCTGGGTATTCATCTTATTGCTAGGCGCCATAAGCCTTTTTGTGGTAAAGAATATCTTGGAGATTGCAGGCATAAAATTTTGCGACTTTCTTTCCATCGGGATTAAAATCTTATTATCATAAAAAAACCTGAGGGGGGTTATAAGAGGTGGATATAGTAGGCCAGTGTAAGAGGTGCGGGGCACCTATGTTTTGGAATATTGATGTAGATACTAATGGCTATAAGGTGCGGTCTCTCCGTTGTTGGAACGGTCATTATCGGGATTTGACCATTTTGGACCTGATTCAAACAGAAGATAATGAAGCCCAGACAGTCAAATTTATCCCCTATAAGTGCCCCGAGTGCGGGGGGGATTTCAACTTTGTGCAAAAGGTCCCTTCCAATAATGGTAAACCCACCCCGGTACATGGTATGTGCCGTAGTTGTGGCAAGGAATACACCATGACCCTTTATACTCAAGGCAATAAAAAGGCTGAGGTAAAGAGTAAAGGCAAAAAATCTTGATCCCCAGATTTGTTAACCACCCTTGACCCCCAGGCTTCTGACATAATTTACTATGTGCCAACGCTCCTGAGGGGTCAGGTCTTTCTTAAAGGACGGCATAGTCTGAAAACCGTTAGTTATCCTAAGAAATATCTCTTCGTCACCCAATTGTTGTACGTGGGCACTGGTCAAGTCGGCTGGCTTAGGGATAAATTTCTGCCCTACCGGGCCATCACCCCGGCCCTTTTCTCCGTGACACATAGTGCAATAAATCTGAAATAGATAACGCCCTTCCTCAATAGATTTTGGTGTAGCAGTTGTAGGCGAGGCCAAATCTCTGAGCCCCCCTGCTCTTCCCTGGGTAGACACCGAAGAGGCAGGTGGTGTAAGTAGTGGGGCCTCCTGAGGCTTATAGGAAGGTTGCTCTGTCATCTCCGTGGGGCAACCGGCTAAAACTATAGCCAGCATAATCCCACTCAGACATACAGGGATTTTGTTTATGGCCTTTTTAGCTCTGTAAATAGACATTGAATTTTATCCTGTAATAGAAATTTAAACAGGGATAGACAGGATGTCCTATTTGCTTCTATCCTGTTTATCCCTGTTAGAAAACCCCTTGCACGGTTACGAAAAGTTTTAGGCCCTGCAGCTACTCAGTAATTTACCCCCCACTACAACTTTACTCCATTAATCCTTTCAGTTTCTTTAGCCCCATGGCGGGTAAGGAGCTCTCGAACCAGATTAATTTCTTCCTCGGTGTCACACCCCACCAACACACCGATCTGCCCCTCACTAATCCTCTTATCATAAGCCCGGGTCTTAATGGGGGGCAGCCGGCTATCAATTAATAGCCCTATCACTGTCCCTACTATAGCACCCAACATCATCACTTCATAAGTTATGATACCTACCGTCGGAAGGGCTACTATGGCCTTACCTCCAGTAGGTAATGGGTAGAGTAAGGCCGTACCAGCCGCCAATAAAAACCCTGATATAGCACCCAGGACGCCACCCACCAGGGGGAAAAACGGCAGGAAAGATTTTCTGTTATCAGTGCCGAAATGCCCCTCTGGGTACGGCACAGACGATAAGGCATTGATCGTCTCACGGCAGAGACCATTTTCTATTAAACCAGCTATCGCCCTGGTAGCTTGATCTGGCTCAGGAAAAAAACCTATAACAACCTT
>Ga0156295_1291_pt1 | contig 12888 bp, 14 predicted proteins | sample RifCSPlowO2_12_FD_107943 | JGI IMG/M metagenome (GOLD analysis project Ga0156295, IMG submission 107943) | Nitrospinae bacterium RIFCSPLOWO2_12_FULL_45_22 | reverse complement strand
CACCGGCTGGTATCCATTGGGAGATCTTTCCTAAACAGGATTATGTGAGCAAAGATGCCCTGGGCTCTTTGATAAAACTACCTTTAGGCATTCATCAGATAAATCAAAGACGTGCCCTTTTCCTTGATACAGCCGGTAAACCCTATGACAATCAACTGGAAATATTGACCCAGCTAGAACTCATCTCCCCAGAAAAATTGCGGCAGGCCAGTATGATTCTGCGTGCCCAAAAGCTACCCTCACCCAAGATGCCAGAAGATTCAGAAGATAATGAGGGGGTGAAGAGGGTATTAGAGCGATGTAATGTGATCCGCTTCCTGGCCCGGAAGGCCGAATCTGAGCAAGAACTTGGCCATTATGAGCGTTTAACCCTGCTCCATACCCTGGGCCTTCTGGGAAAGGCAGGCAAACAAGCTCTCCACCAAATTATTGGCCATTGTCTTAATTATGATCCTAATAGGACCGGGCGCTGGATAAAGCGCCTGAAGCCCTATCCAGTTAGCTGCCCCCGGATCAGAGAATGGCTCAGTGATCTTACCCCCAGTATCGGCTGTTATTGCGAGTTTCCGGTACCGGAAAAAGGTTATCCCTCCCCGGTTCTCTATGCCGATCCAGATACCATTATTAAGATAAAGGCACAAGAGCAGGAAGAGCCTACCGGAATTTCCTGCCCGGATACCGCTCTGGAACCTCCTGAAGATAAGGAGCTTGATGCGGCAATTACACAAGAGCCGCAAGTACCTGCTCCCGACCAAGAAACTACGGCCCCTGCGGCCGGCCTGGAAACAGCTATTGAAAGGCCTCCAGAACCTTTGGTAGAGCAGTTGCTGGAGAGCTATATAGCAATGAAGAAAAGCCGGAATGATATAGAACTCAAGATTCGAGATACTGAAGAAGAGTTGACTCGCCTCTTTCAAGCAAAAGAGATAGATTCTCTTCCTACCAGCCTGGGTAATTTAACCCGGGTGAAAAAAGGCGATAAAATGATCTGGGTAATAGAGCTGTAGGGGGAGCCTGTGAGAACCATCTATATCACTGAACAGGGAAGTGTAGTAAAGAAGACCTCACGGAGATTGATTATTACCAAAGGGAAAGAGACCATAGCCGAGATACCAGCTATTAACCTGGATCGGCTCCTTATCTTTGGGAACGTTCAAGTAACCTCGCAGGCCGTGGCCTTTCTCTTGGACTCGGGCATTGATCTATGTTATCTTTCCCATAGAGGGAAGTTCCGGGGGAGGCTGGCACCGGCGGAGTCTAAGAATATCTTACTACGCATAGCCCAATACGAAAGATACCTGGATGATGAATTTCAGAGAGGGCATGCCCGGCTCCTGGTAGAGGCCAAGATAAAGAATGCCCGGGCCCTGATAAAGAGATATGCCAGAAATTATCCTGAGTCAGACTTCTCGGCCCAGCTCGAAGGGTTGGAGCAGAGCCTCATGAGATTGAAGGATAATTTACCGGTTTCGAGCCTCTTAGGTATTGAAGGTCAGGCTACTGCCACTTACTTTCGGGCCTTTGGCCGGATGTTTCGGGGAGAGTTGGCCTTTTCTACCCGGAGCCGAAGGCCACCCAGAGACCCGGTTAATGCCTTATTGAGCTTCGGCTATACCTTGATAACCAGTGAAATCCTATCCCTGCTCTTTGCCATCGGGTTTGATCCCTATATCGGCTATCTGCATGGCATAGATTATGGCAGGCCCTCCCTGGCCCTGGATATGGTAGAGGAATTCCGTCACCCCATAGTTGATAGATTCACCCTTTTCTTGCTCAATAACCGGGTCCTCTCCCCTGAGGATTTTAAAGAAGCAGACGATGGTGGTTTCCTCCTTAAACCTGAATCCTTAAAGCAATACTTTACCCAATACGAGAAACGAATGAATGAGCTTTTTCAGGACTCATTCACGGGCGAGAAGATATCTTTTCGTACCCTTTTTCAGCGTCAGGCCCATAGACTAGCCCGTACTATTCGCTCCCGGGAACTGTATACTCCCTTTTTGTTGGAATAGCCCCAACTGTGATATTATGTTTGTGGTGGTCTCATACGATATCATAGATGATAAGCGGAGAAATAAACTGGCTGACCTCTTAAAGGACTATGGCACCAGGGTACAATATAGTGTCTTTGAATGCAGTCTGGACGAAAAGTATCTGCAGCAGATGATCCAGGAGGTCCGGGCCATTATTGATCCTGAAGGAGACAGCCTCAAGATCTATTACCTATGCCATAGGTGTGCAGGGAACCGGGAGTCTTATGGACAGAAAGGGTCAGAGCCTCCCGATGAACTGGTGGTGATTTAATACCGTCAAAGTTTACATAATTCGGAAGGGCGGAGTAAAAATACGCCTTTTGGGGGGTAGGTTAGCGGGAAAAATGGGAGACCGGCAACTGATCTGTATTTGGATGGTATTTTTGCTATTGAAAAATAACAAAAAAAGTGATATAAAAGGGATAAATTTTTTCTCTTCTAAGGAGGTTAGCGGAATGGGCATCTCAAACCCTTATCCCATCAGCTTCAAAAGAGGGTGCAGTAGGAAGACTAGACCGGATTTATACGGGATTGAAACACACAAGTATAAGGCATTGGTTTGCCCATGGGGTTTACGTAGGAAGACTAGACCGGATTTATACGGGATTGAAACTTTTATTTTGTTGCTTCCAACAGTGTTGTTAAAGATGCGTAGGAAGACTAGACCGGATTTATACGGGATTGAAACCTCATCCGAAATGCCTCATTGAAGACGGCTATATTTATGTAGGAAGACTAGACCGGATTTATACGGGATTGAAACTATAACTAAATATACAATTATCCGTTTCATTTATCTCACGTAGGAAGACTAGACCGGATTTATACGGGATTGAAACTTAAAAGACAGTATTTTTATTCTGAACATGATATGATTTTGTAGGAAGACTAGACCGGATTTATACGGGATTGAAACCCAGAATACAAATAACAAGTGACCCAAGTGGGAATGTCTATGGTAGGAAGACTAGACCGGATTTATACGGGATTGAAACTAAATCAGAAAAAGCCGCCTCTTCTGCTTTCTTTCTAAAGTAGGAAGACTAGACCGGATTTATACGGGATTGAAACTCAAGATGATAAAAATTTTTATTTATCAGTTGAAGGGGTAGGAAGACTAGACCGGATTTATACGGGATTGAAACTTTCAATGATGAGATGTTGTCCTACTGCTTTTCCTAAGTAGGAAGACTAGACCGGATTTATACGGGATTGAAACAGAAAATCCGATATTTTGTTTGTCGCCACGTCAAAAATGTAGGAAGACTAGACCGGATTTATACGGGATTGAAACTTTAAAAACGGATAAGCATCTTAGAGCGGATTGAATGTAGGAAGACTAGACCGGATTTATACGGGATTGAAACTTTCAGTGAATATCTTTTCAATTAATTCTAATAGTGTAGGAAGACTAGACCGGATTTATACGGGATTGAAACTCAATTTTTTTCATCTGGCCTAGCGCTGCTTTTTTTAAGTAGGAAGACTAGACCGGATTTATACGGGATTGAAACTCGTAAAACATATTTTGTTCCTCCCTTGGCGTGCATTTGTAGGAAGACTAGACCGGATTTATACGGGATTGAAACTTAGGTAGATCAGTGGATCTACCATAAACTTCCTTTCGTAGGAAGACTAGACCGGATTTATACGGGATTGAAACTTTTTCGATAAGCTCCCCTATAGAGCTTCTATCCACTTGTAGGAAGACTAGACCGGATTTATACGGGATTGAAACGGCGGCCTGAGGGCCGAGGGAGCAGAAAGCAGTGAGGAGTGAGCAGTAACAAAAAGAGAAAGTTTTTTTGTAAAAGTTTAGCCAAACAAAGCTTTATGAATATTTGCCACGGATAGATACAGATGGACACGGATCAATCAGCTACCCTTCCCCTGCCACAAAGACACTAAGACACCAGGGAAACGTAAAACGCAAAGCTAAAAGTGCAAAGCTGAGGAATAATTACCTTAATTTTACACTTTGCATTTTAAGCTTTGAGCTTTTTAGTGTCTTAGTGCCTTCGTGGCCCAATCTATATCTATCCGTGTTCATCTGTGGTTAAAATCTTATTTTCCCTTATTTTAGCAGCTCCCACCCTCTATTGAGACTGGAAGGCCAGGAAGCGAGGATAAATCAACTTTAAAGAAAAAGAAATTGAAGATGGCCCATATAAGCATTGAGAAGACCGAAGCCCATCTTATCGAAAGGGCCAGGGATCGCTTCAAATTTTCCGAGGCGGATGCCAGAGCTCATATTTATCGGATCAAAGAAGGGTTGGAGAAACAAGCCCCATCTGATTGGCGCTTTACCCGGAGTCCGGTGGCAAAGTTTCTCATCTGGGATGAAGCGACGGATTTTCGTATCATAGGCCGAACCTATAGGAACACTGGCCGAGAATTTCTAGAAAAACTCAAACAGATAGATTTCTCTGCCAGAGGGGAAGCTAAGGCCTCGAAAAAAATTATCACCCAGCTTGCTAACGAATATCTAGAACTTATACGTACACCCGACTCGGATATCTGCCATGAGCTTAAGACCATCTTCAGCAAAGGCCAGGAGATCACGGAATTGAAACATAGCTACCGGCTGGCCCGGATTTTCCTACCCCATATCATACCTATTGATGCCAGGAGAATTGCTACCAGACCCAATGCCATCTTATGCCGGGCGCAGCAACTCTGGGTCAGGCAGAATGAGCTCCTGGATCTCACTGCTAAGGAAAAGAATGAATACCTACTCTTTGAGCAATTAACCCCGAAAGGGATTGATAAATCTACCCTCAGGATATATCTCCATGACCCGAAAGGTGATATCATGCTGCATGATACGATTATTGGCGCCCCAGAACCCATTTATTTCACCCATCACGGTCTACCCAGCCATCTCCGTACCGCTAGCTACTGGAGCCTCCCCACTTATGTAGATGCAGAATTTCTAGACCTTTTATATAAAAAGGAGAATTTCCCTACTGGAATGGGCCAGGAAGAGGCCCTGATACTCTTAAGGATAGAGATGATCCATTCCGAGGTAAGAAGAACCCTGGGCTTACCCTATATGGAGAAAGGGGTTATCCAGCAATGGTCCAGCAGATAAATCTCACTTTTGCAATCTTTTGGTTTTATTGCCAAGCCATTGTGTCCCTCTTTTCTGCCTGCCTATAAAGGCTCTACTCGGTGGGGTGGGTTTAGCCATGTCTTTAATTTGACTCCCTTTATTTAGATTAGTGTTATAATAGCCAAGGGAGGTCATATCCTTGAGTCTAGAGAATTTGTAGAATCAGGTATTTTAAAATGGAGGAAGAAGTAATTTAGAATGGCATCCCTCATCTGTTGCAGATACATCCTGAATATCGGGCGGAAATAGTTATGAGGAACGGAGATTATGAAGAATCGATACGATAGATTTTTAACCGATAAAGAACGAAAGGGGCTTCAATTATTTAGCCACCAGCTCAGACAGCTTCTAGGCGATGAATTACAGGAAATAGAGCTATTTGGCTCTAAAGTGAGAGGAGACTCTGACCAGGAATCTGATATAGACATATTGATAATAGTAAAATCGAAAGATTGGAGGATACATGAAGAGATCTGTGGTTTGGCTGCTGATATTAATCTGGACTATGATTGTAATATCTCGCCTGTGATTTACAGCCAGGAGGAGTATGGAAAAAATCGATATTTCAGAACCCTATTTATCCAATACATTGAACGAGAAGGTATCCCGCTATGATCGAACAACATCAGATCGGTCTTGCCCGTTATCGCATGAGTAAGGCTAAAGAGAAGATACGGGCAGCCGAGATCCTTCTCGAATCTAGCGCATTTGAAGATTCTGTCAGCCGTTCCTATTATGCCATCCTTATGGCAGCGCGGGCCCTCCTTGCCCTAAAAGGGTTGGATAGCAGAAAACACTCAGGAGTCATCTCCCTCTTCAACCGGCATTTTGTAAAGGAGGGCCTTATGGATAGAACCGCCAGCCGCATCATTCAGGATGCAAAAGGGGAGAGGGAAGAAGCTGACTATGGAGACTATAAAGTGGTAACAGAAGATGAGGCGATGAATCAACTGGCAAAGGCAAAGGAATTCGTCAAAGAGGCTGAAGACCTGTTAGAAAATCTAATAAAGGCACAAGGAGAGGAATATTCATGAAACCACTAATTGCTAATCTGACATAGGAGCCCTAGGATCAAAAATATCACTCTTAATAAGGAGTTAAAAGGAATGGAGGAAGAAAAGCTTTATCTCGTTTCCTTAGATACTGATAAGATACACTCTTATATTTTCGCTACTGATAAGCTGAAAGAGATAAGGGGTGCAAGTGCAATATTGAATGACTTGAATAATAGCCAGGAGGTTAAACAGAGGGTGGAAGGTGCAGGTGGTTTAAGGTGTATTTATGCTGCTGGGGGAGCGGCAAAGGCCATCTTTGGGGATAAAGACAAGGCCAAAAAATTTATTCTTGAGGAGAGAGCCCTATATGAAAACGAGTCTATCTCAGCCACTATTACCGGGAGCATAGAAGAGACCGCTGAGGATGAGCTTATACAAAGTTTTGGCAAGGTTAATGAGCGTGGAGAGAAGAAGCTTAGAAAAAACAAGGAGTCAAAGTGCATTAATTCTCAGTTATATCAACTCCCGTATTCGAAAATATGTAAATCTTGTGGCCTTTACCCTGTATCCAAGAGAATAGGCGATGACTTTTTATGCAAATCTTGTGAGTATAAAAGGAATATCTCAGGCAGAAACATTCTTTACAATGCTTTTACTCAATGGTTGGGGAATAATCCTGTTTCTTATTGGCCAGTTAATATAGCATATGATAATCCTGAGGATATTGGTGATATAGGTGAAGAATCTGATAATTACATCGGATTAATATATTGCGATGGCAACAGAATGGGCCAGAAGATACAAGGAATTAACAATGAGAAAGAATTTTCAACATTCAGTTTGGAAATTTCAAGGATTACCAAAGAAGAGATATTCAGAGCCGTAGCTGAAAATATGAAACCTATACCTAAGAGTGGAAAGAACTATTATCCCTTTGAGTTTGTCTTAATCGGGGGTGACGATGTTATCGTATTAGTTCCTGGTAATAGGGCGATTAAGGTAGCCCACCAGTTTTGTAAGAATTTTCATTTGAGTACTATTCAGAAGAATATGGAAGTCTCTATATCTGCGGGGGTGGTTATTGCTCACTCGAAGTTCCCCCTATTCAGGTTGTTTACCTTTTCTGATGATCTGCTAAAATCAGCTAAAAAATTGAGTAACAGATTATATTCTAACACCCCAAAAGAGAATGCCAGTGTTCTGGATTTTGCCCTTATTACAACATCTTCCACGAATGAATTGGATTACATACGAGATAAAGAACTTTCTTATGAGGAAGGATATGTAAAACTTTACCAAAGACCATACAGAGTGCTTAGCAGTTTCCCAGATTCTGACGATTTAACTAAACTTCTTCTGGAAGTGGAGAGGTTCAAACAGATACCCTTTCCAAAAAATAAACTGGCACAGATGTATAATTCCTTATTCAAAGGCAAAGGACAAGCAATGTATGAACTACTCCTATTAAAGGCCAGGCTAAAACCTAAAGTAAGAGAAGTGTTAGATAACTTTTCCAGAGAATTTAATTTGGATAAATTTCCATGGAAAGATGAAAATGGAGAATATTCCACTCCTATACTCGATCTAATTGAAATATACGACTTTATTGAGTAATAGCTATGGATTATAGAGTAGAAATTGAGTTTTTAATTCATCTTAAAAGCCCTCTCCATATCGGGACAGGAGTAGGGCTTACTGGCATCCTTGATAAGACTACTATACGGGATAAGAGGGAAAGGGATGGATTGGTATACATTCCTGGGTCTTCTATCAAAGGCAGATTAAGGGATCACTATGAGAAGCTTTCCATGATATTTACGTATTCAATAACTTCTTCCTGTTACGGGCAGAACAACCCTTGTAGGAAGGCAAGAATTGAAGACTGCTGCGCCATATGCCAAATCTTTGGTTCCCCTTTCCATGAAGGAAGATTCAACTTTTATGATGCCGAAATAGATAAAGATTCTCTAATCCCCCTGTCAGAAGATGATATAAAGATGTTCCAGGTAGACAAGAGAAATGCCAATATGATTAGCCGGTCTTTAAGGATCACAAGACCTAAGAGGTTCTTTACTACCGAAGTCTGCTCCCCTTGGCTAGTATTTAAGGGCAAAATAAATGGGACAATAACCCTTCAAAATCCTAAAGGGGTTATTCCTGCCGAATTTGCTCTCCTAATGGCTAGCATAAAGTTTATGGATAGGCTTGGAGGAGCAAAAAGTAGAGGTATTGGAGTAATAGAGACTCGAATAGAAGAGGCTAAAATAAATGGAAGTCTGATTCAAGAAAAGGAGATTTCCGAATCTATAAGGAATCTCCAGTAATGAGAGAGAAATGAAGAGATACATACGGGTTAAGACCCTATCTCCCCTCTCTATTTCAAGCATGAGGGATGAAGGCAATATAAACCGAACCCTAGATTATATTCCTGGGACGGTTTTGAGGGGTTATCTAGCTAATAGATACATAAGGGATAAGAAGCTTTCAAATCCCGAAGTGGATATAGACTTCATGTCATTATTTAATGGCAATTCTGTAAGGTTCGGAAACCTTTACCCGGAGGGTGATTCTCCAATGGGGATAATGATTAAAATACTTCCTGCCACTTCAAGGACATGTAAGGCAAGTAAAGGCTTTGAAAAACAAAGACAAGGCATCAGGCGAAACCATGGCATAAAAGATTTTCTGATCGAGTTCCTCAGGTATGAATATACCGGTGAGATGGAGGATGAGTGCCCGGAATGTGGTGCCCCTATGGAGGCAATAGGGGGATTTTATTGTCAAGTTGGAGACCATTTCGAAACTATTACTGCGAAAAAGAGAGAGATAGCCCATAATGAGATTTCTGATCTTTTACAAACAAGTAAACCAGGGATCCTCTATAGTAAGGAGGCTATAGAAAAGGGCCAATATTTTATTGGTCCTGTAATCATGCCTGATACTCAATTGGATAGCTACCTCAAAAGAGGAGAGAAGTTCTATCTCGGTACCGGAAGAACTCGAGGGATGGGATTGGTAGAGCTGGAAGAAATTTCAGAGGAAGATTCATTCCCCCCTGAAGATAGTGTAAGTGATAGGCTTAAAAAATTAAACCGTGCCATACGAAATGCTGGAATAGAAAAAAGATTCTACTTCACTCTTAACCTTCAATCAGATGTGATCATTATGAATGACTATTTTCAATACCTTTCTTATATAGACCATGATGAACTGTATAAACGATTTAAGCACAATATATTAAAAAGGTTCAGCCTAAAGCTTTTTTATACAGGTAGTCGAGTCCTTTCAGGATGGAATGCTGCCTGGAGGTTACCTAAGGATAACGAGATAGTGATCCCAAAGGGCTCTGTATTCCTATTCGAGTCAAATAATACACTGACAGATAATGAGATAGATGAACTCACAGGAGTTTTGGAAAAAATTGAAAAAGAAGGCATAGGCTTCAAAAAAAATGAAGGTTTTGGAGAGATAATTTCCTGCCATCCCTTCCATTATATAGGAACTCAATTATGGTAGATACTAAGCTAATAATAAATATAAAGGTGAAAAGGGCGGATCTTTCAGGTACCCTCTTAGAAGAAGCAAAAAGAATTATAGAACAAACAAAGGCTTATCAAAAATTAGAAGATAGCCAAATAAAAGGCCTAGAGCGAGTTATCTTGAAAAGAGATAAGACCTTTATCCTAGAGTTCCTCGATGACAAGATTAAAAAGTGGAAAGAAAAAACAACAGATTTTGGAGAGCAGATAAAGGAAATTTTGGAGAACAATATAGATAATTGGTGTAATGAGATAATGAACTCCTTTCCTAAACTAAACAGAGAGATCGTCTGGCTTAGCCTTACTAGGGAATTTATGGGTTATTTGTCAGGATGGTACCAGATAAACAAAAAATAAACGAAGAAAAGGAGAGATAATATGTTTCGGGAATTAGAGAAGAGATATATTATTGAAGGGGGAATAGTACTCCTTACCCCCTTACATATAGGTAGTGGGGAGAGTTCACCCGAAACCGACTCAACCATTGTGAGATACAATGATGGTAGACCTTATATCCCTGGTTCTTCCTTCAAAGGGGTCTTCAGAAGCACGGTAGAAAGGATAGCAAAAGCCCTAGGCAGCCCTTTTAGGACCTGTACGCTTTTTAGCCAGGATGAATGCAGCGAAAGATTTAAAAATGCCCTTAGAGAAAAGGATAAAGAAGATGAGATTTTGAGTATTATAACAACTGGAAAGACCAAGGATGGAAACGACTTAGGAGTAGGAGGACCCCTCTGTGATACCTGCCACCTCTTTGGCTTTCCTTATCTCGGTTCAAGATTCTTTGTAGATGACCTTACCCCTGATAGTGGATATACAGAAGATAGGGAAATCAGAGATGGGGTAGGAATAGATAGGGATACCGGAACGGCAGTAGAAGGGGTGAAGTACGACTATGAGGTCTTACCCGTTAACCATACATTCAATCTCAGAATAGCCATTGAAAACCCCAATGATAAAGACTTGGCTCTTGCAGCTATTGGTCTCAGGGAGCTCCTTGACGGGACAAGGATAGGGGGGCTTACCTCCAGGGGTACAGGTAGGTGCAAGTTGGAAGATAAGTCGGAAGATAGTGCAAAGGTCTCGATGATAGACTTTAAAGGAGACAAAAGAAAGGTGGCAGGTTATCTCCTGGAGGGGAAAATAGCCGATGAAGATAAAATCGGCATAAAGGATTTTATCAAGAATTCCCTAAAGCCCTTTTTCCCGGACATAAAGTGAGAGGAGGGTCAGATGCTTAAAATTGCTCTCAATGAATGTAGGATAGTTTTTAAGATAAAGACTGAAGGCCCATTATTAATAAAACAAGATCTCGATTCTGAAAGCTTAGAAAAGAGAAATATCCTGAATGATTATATGCGATTTTACAATGTCAGAGACAAAAAGGACCTTCCTTCCATAGGATTTGTAAGGACCATGCGAAATGATAGGGTTGTACCCTATATTCCAGGCTCGTCATTGAAAGGAGTTATAAGGAGCTATGCAGAAAGGATTGCCAGAACCCTTAAAGGCACTACTGATGGTACCTGCAATCCCTTTTCTAAGATAGAGAAAGATAAACAGGGAAGAGCAAAAAGATCAAGCATTGGGGACGACCTTTCCTGTTCTGATAAGTTTATCCTGAGAAAGGAATACATAAAGGAAGATCTGGATTCTTATAAAGTTTACAGGGATGCTTGTCCGATCTGCAAACTCTTCGGATGCAATTTTCTGAAAAGTAGGATAGAGATTCCAGATGGTTATAGTGACTATACCAGTGCCCCTACCTATAGCAACCAGTTTGTAAGGCTTCCCAGGAGGCACGGGGTAGGGATAGATAGGTTTACCAGTAGTGCAAAGTCAGGTGTCCTCTTTAACTATGAAGTGGAAGAAGAGAATAAAGTTTTCAGTTTTAACGACATATTCCTTACCACCTTTGAACTATGGCAACTAGGCTTACTGGGATACATCTTTGATGACTTTAAGGATCAAATAGTGAAGTTAGGCTTTGGAAAATCAAGGGGCCTGGGTAAGGTATCAGGTGAGATAGAATCAATCTCTATCACCTACTTTGGGCGATACAAACCACCTGATGGGAAGTTGATGGGTGTTGGCAAGCTGATAAATGATAATAGGTATTGGCATAAGGATTTTATGGGCACGGAGGAGATAAACCTTTCCCATTGTCCACCCATTATATCCAATGGCTTCAGGCATACCTATAAGTTTGTAACTTCGGAGCAGAAGGAGGCCCTTTTCGGTGAACTAAAGAAGCTCTGGAGTGCTGAAGATGATACCGGCTTCATTAACTCTGTCTACACTTTACCACATGAAATGAGTAAGGACTATTTTTTGGAAAACATACCGGAGGATAAGCTAGTTTGAGTAAGGTGACCTTTAATTATGTAGATAGCCTCAATGATATTATTGAGCGAGTGGCAGACATAACCTCTTTCCAATACATTATCCTGGAAAGTGCTGCACGCATTCTCTTCGAATTCTTTAATTATGATAAAACCAAGAAAAGGATTGTTCTCAATGGAGGAGAGACTACCCCAGAAGTGTGGGATAAGGTGAGGATTTTTGGAGCAGAGGCCGAATGCAGATGGCATAAAGCCGAAAGCCATCATGACAAGAGTTATCACATCTTTCTCTTAACCGATAAAGATACCATTTTAGGAGCCTTAAAAGATTTCTTCCCCAACGAAAATACCAAAGAAATATCTAAAAACGACCCCATTGATATCTATCTCTGGGGGGAAAGCACCAACGATAAACCCGATGAATGGTATGAAGGACAAATACCAAGGTTTCTCTCCTATCCTTTGAAGGTAAGCGACCCTAAAAAGATCTATAGATGCCGACTTATTATATACAGTTATGTTATGAGGGATTTAGACCAGGAAGGTAGGTTAATCGAGCATAAGTTCTATAGGCCCGTGAAACTTTACGAAGGAGAGGTAAGGTAATGCCTTTTTTCATTAATCCCTATAACTTTGTAAGATTCGATCCTGATATGACCCGACGACAGCGAGAAGTGCCTGTCATTGGACATGGTCTTGGTCAGGGGAATACAGGGAAGATTGATTGCAAGGTAATAATAAAAACCCCTATCTTTACCCCCTGGAATCTAAGGAGTATGGGGATAGATCTTTCTCAAAGAGAGATTAAAGAACTTGAAAACGCTAAAAGGCAAGGTAGGGGGGGGATTATCACCCCACAAGGGTATA
>Ga0156295_1069_pt1 | contig 12933 bp, 13 predicted proteins | sample RifCSPlowO2_12_FD_107943 | JGI IMG/M metagenome (GOLD analysis project Ga0156295, IMG submission 107943) | Nitrospinae bacterium RIFCSPLOWO2_12_FULL_45_22 | reverse complement strand
TGCAGTATTTTTACTAGGTTACGTTGTTTTTGTAAGATATTTGCCGGAGACAAGTGCATATGCAAAATTATGAATTTATAAAAGGGATAGAAGACCTGGGTGCCATTGTGGTAGTAGATGAGTTATGTACCGGGGCTAGATACTGTTGGAACCCCGTGGATACCAGTATAGACACTGATCCCCTGGAAGCGATCTCTAAACGTTATCTAAATGGATTCCCCTGCGCCCGTATGGTGCCCCCGACTGATAGAATCAATCAGGTTGTAGGGTTAGCAAAAGAATATAGGGTCAAAGGGGTAATCAATCAGGTAATACGGAATTGTGCCCCTATTGCCCATGATCAGCCTCTGCTGGCCGAAAAGTTGAAGGAAAATGGCGTGCCAGTTATAGAACTGGATTTAGAATATGGAGAAGGCTTTAGTGGACAGATAAGAACCCGGGTAGAGGCCTTTTTAGAGAAATTTATTGAAATGTAAGGAGGGAATGTGAAAGTAGATACTATAGATTTGAGTAAATTTAACCAAGCAGCCACTATTTTGGAAAAGATCCACGAACATAGAAAAAGAAACCCAACCACCCGAAGCGAAGAGCTTTATTATGAACTAATGGCAAAGCATTTCCGGGAGATACTGGCGGCCGAGGACGCAGGGAAGCCCTTCATTTATTATAGCATGGGGATACCTAATGAGATCTTTGAGGCCATGGGTATTGTCGCTATGGAATACGATATGGCCGCTGGCGCTATAGCATCCGTTTTAAAGGCCCATGAAGAAGGCACTGATGCTGCATCGAAGCTAGGCATAAAGCCGGAGATTTGCTCTGCTCAGTTGCTTCCCATCGGCTTTTTTTCCAAGGGGTGGTTCCCCCGCCCGGCTGCTCTTATATATACCAATTTATCCCTGTGCGATAATGTGAGCAAAAATGGGCATCTCCTGGGTGAGCTTTATGATATACCTACCTTTTTTGTTGACCGTCCCTACTATTGGTGGTATGACCGGGGGGTAGAATATATGACTGGAGAATTAGAGGACCTGGTTTATTTTCTGGAAGAACATACGAAACGGAAGTTAGATTATGATAAGCTTAACGAAGCGAACAAATTATCCATGGAGCAGGTGAAGTTAATACGAGAAATCCATGCCCTGGGGATGGCTACCCCGTGTCCTATGCGGGCCAGGGCAGCTACTCAGGCCCACTGGCTTTATTGGCTCTATGCGGGGAGACAGGAAGGCATCAATTACTTTGAAACCTTTAGGGATGAGCTGAAAGAGTTGGTAGATCAAAAGAAGGGGGTTGCGACTGAAGAAAAGTTTCGCCTCATAAGCCTGTTTACCCCTCCTCAGCATCAGATGAAGGTATTGGATTGGCTAGAGAATGAACGTTGTGCGGCCATTGTTTCAGAACCTTATTATTTTAGGTGGGAGGAGTGGATTCCTGATCCCTCAAAGCCCCTGGAGAGCCTGGCGCGTAAATACTATCATGAACCTTACTACCGCTGGTACGGAAAGTTATCCGAATCCTTGGATATGGCGGTAAATGACGCCCTAGAGAGCAAGGCAAATGGGGCTGTTAACTGGTTTAATTCAAAGTGTAGGATGGGCGGTGCGGTAGCAAAGATAATGAAGGATACCTTAAAAGAGAAGGTAGGGATACCTACCCTTACTTTTGATCTAGACATGCTGGACCCTTCATCGGCTACTGAAAAAGCCCTGAAAGAAGCCTTAGAGGAATTTCTTGCCGTTCTCGCCCTTACCCCGGGAGGGAATAAGAATTGAGGAGGAACTTATGGAGCAGATAAAAAAGTTATTTGAACCCATTAGAATTGGAACAATAGAGTTGCCAAATAGGATAAAGTTCCCGCCCTTAGCCCTCAGTTATGCCGTTGATGATATGGTAACTGATCGCTTGAAAAATTTTTATGCCGAACGGGCAAAGGGTGGAGTAGGTTTTATTGGTTTGTCTTTTGGTCTTACCAGATTAGAACAGGGCCCCTTCCCGGGTATATATGATGACAAATTTATCCCTGGCCTCAAGGAGATAGTCGAGGTCGTTCATAACTATGGGGCAAAGATCTTTGCCCAGTTTGGTGCGGGCTATTACTGGTCATTTAGCGATGGCCCTGTGGAGCTGGTGGGCCCTTCGGGTACTTCTCTTTCCAAACGCCCCGGTACCCCCTTTAGGCTAGGAGGTCCCTTGGACCAGAGGCATGCAGTAGAAAGGGCACTAACTATTGATGAAATTAAGAGTATAATGACTACCTATGGAGAAGCGGCCCACCGGGCAAAGGAGGCTGGCCTTGATGCTGTTGAATTTATAGCCTCAACCGGATATATGGTCAGTCGGTTCATATCTCCCCTGACAAATAAACGAACTGATCAGTATGGCGGTTCTTTTGAAAATAGGATGCGATTTCTACTGGAGATTATAGAAAGTTGTAAAAAAAGTGTTGGCGAGGACTATCCCCTTATGTGCCGAATTTCAGGGGCCCAGCTTATTGAGGGTGGCTATACTTTAGAGGATAGTAAATTGATTGCCTCTATGTTAGAAAAGGCGGGTATCTGTGCCATTGATGTGATAGGGGGAGGATGGCACGAGGCTTCCGTTGCTTCTTTGACAAGCTCGGTTCCACCAGGGGCTAAAATCTTTTTTGCTGAAGAAATCAAGCAGGCGGTCAATATTCCGGTAGCAGCCAATGGTAGGATTACCGATCCGATTCTAGCAGAACAAATCATCTCTCAAGGAAGAGCGGACTTGGTTTCACTAGCCCGTGCGCTAATAGCTGATCCCGATCTTCCGATTAAGGCCAAAAAAGGCCGTTTTGATGATATTCGACCATGTATCTGCTGTTGCCGCTGCTTTGAGACAGTGGATACCGGGGTAATATGTAGTGTTAATGCTCGAGCAGGAAGAGAAGGCCAGTATGATATCAAGCCATCCGCAAAGCCTAAGAAAATTGCGATTATTGGAGGCGGTCCCGCTGGGATGGAGGCGGCTTCTGTAGCAGCGCTAAGGGGACACCGGGTCACCCTTTGCGAAAAAGGTTCCCAGTTAGGGGGGCAACTCATTATAGCAGCCATTCCACCATACAAGGACGAGATTAGTAAATTCAGGGATTACCTGAACCACCAGGTAGAGAAAAGTGGGGTGGAGGTAAGGCTGGGAGAGGAAATTACCCCTCAAGCGATAAAAAGTATTATGGCCGATGCCGTAATCGTAGCGACTGGTGCCAGTCCCTTAATTCCTTCCATCCCGGGAGCGGAAGGAAAGAATGTCATTACCGCTTTGGAGGTCTTAACCGGACGTAAGGAAGTGGGCGAAGAGGTGGTTATTATCGGGGGAGGCATGGTGGGCTGTGAGACTGCTGAGTATTTGGCCCAAAGGGGCAAGAAAGTAACTATTTTAGAGATGCTGGAGCGCTTGGCAAGTGATATACCTAAGGCTGTCAGGTGGGAACTATTGCAAAGGCTGGGAAAAGCTGGAGTTAGGATGGAGACTAAGGTAAATATAATTGAGATAACGGAAAATGGTGTTAACGGAAAGCGAAATGGAGAAGTGGAATTTTTTAAAGGAAATAATATTGTAATTGCTGCGGGTATGAAACCCGAGGGGGAGTTAGGGAAGTACTTGACAGGTATCGGGGCAGAGGTCTACACTATTGGAGACCAACTTAAACCGCAAAAGATAGCAGAGGCCATGGAAAGCGGTATTCGGGTAGCCTCGGGGATTTAAGAAAAAGGAAAAAGGACAATGGCCTTTAATGATTTGAGAGAGTGGATTGAAAGGCTGGAAGTAGAGGGTGAATTCAAGAGAATAGAGGCCGAAGTGGACTGGGAACTTGAGATCGGGGCCATAACCAGGAAAGTACTCGGCCAAGAAGGCCCAGCCTTATTGTTTGAAAATATAAAGGATCATAATAATACTAAATGTACCAGACTTTTTACTAATGGGCTTGGTTCCCGTAGGCGGCTGGCATTGGCTTTGGGCCTCCCTAAAGATACACCCTATAGAGAGATTGTCAGGGTAATGAAAGAACGATTCTCCAAGCCCATCAGCAATGTTATAGTAAAAAGTGGGCCCGTAAAGGAGAAAATCGTAAAAGGTGATGAAGTAGACCTCTATCAATTTCCTACCCCTAAATGGCATCATCTGGATGGTGGAAGGTATTTTAATACCTTTTGTGGTGTAGTAACCATGGACCGCGATACCGGAGAACACAATATCGGCCTCTATAGAGGGATGCTGGGAAGCAAAAGCACTATACCCGTTTTATTGGCCGCTTCGCAGCATTGGGGAATACATTTTGCTAAATATAGGGAGCGGGGGGAGGACATGCCGGTAGCAGTGGTATATGGAGGGGATCCAACCCTGTTCATCAATGCCTCAACCCCCCACCAGCACAAGGGATACTCTGAATATGAAATAACCGGGGCATTGAGGCAAGAGCCAGTAGAGCTGGTGAGATGTGAGACCTCAAACCTTCTGATCCCAGCAAAGGCAGAGATGGTTATTGAAGGATATATCTCTGCGGATCCCAATACCTATGAAATGGAGGGACCCTTTGGTGAATATCCGGGATACTATGGCGGGATGAGATCCCCTAAGCCCAGGATCAAGGTAGAATGTATTACCCACCGTGATGACCCGATATTTATGGGGAGCTTGGAAGGGACCAGCCCTCATAGATGGGCTGAAAGTGCCCATTATGCTGCTGCAGGGTTTTGTGCGGTGGCCTGGAATTTTTTGAACCTGGTTGGCGTACCCGGTGTTCTTGGAGTATGGGCCAATCCAGTAACCTGCAGCACTAACATGCGGGTACAAATACATAAAATGTATCGGGGACATGCTAAACAAGTAGCTAATGCCCTCTGGAGTTCCTCCCTGTGCAACTATGCTGCCAAGCACCTAATTGTCGTAGATGAGGATATAGATATATTCGACGAGGAGGCCCTGGAGTGGGCCATGGCTTACCGGGTCAATGCTGGCATGGGTGACGTAATATTATTTCCTGGCACAATAGGTTCTATGTTGGACCCTAGTGTTCCTTTGGAGCAAAGGAATATCTTTAAATATGGTCAGGGAAAATGGACCCGGATGCTTATTGATGCCACAAAAAACTGGGAACTGGAGCGGCAAGAGCAATATGGTGGTGATATCTATCCCCCGTTGGCTACCGATATTACTCCTGAAACGGAAGAGCTTATCACCAGAAGATGGAAGGAGTATGGTCTAGATTCTTGAAAGGGGAGAAGACAAAATGGCGAAAGAGTATCATCTAATTAAGGGAAAGGGGTGGGGTGTGAAGGATGAAGACCCACCGGAAGGCATACCGATAGAGCTTCAGGTCAGGGATGCCGATACCTTTGAAGAAAAGAGGATAAAAGCTGTCCTCCGACGTAGCAAGGAGGACTTGCCAGATAGTGATATCCTATGGTTCTATGGCCGGGCAGGTCATAAGCCAGAAGAACGGCCAGATAATCCCTGGTATCTGGAGATACTGGAGGAGATAGAACCAGATGAAATCGTGCTAGAGATCAAGAAGTCCGATAAAAGCATCGGTAGACGGAGCGATGTAATAAGGTCCCTGCTTAGAGATAGGATGGAGAAAAAATAAAAAATGCCTATTTATGAATATTATTGTGATAATGGTCATGAGTTTGAAGCTATCCAGCGGATAGATGATCCCGTTTTACCGACTTGTAAATTATGCGCCAGTGAAGCCTATCGTAAGATATCCCTCTCTCATGGCTCGAAAAAAGCCGGCGTATACCTATTTGATAGGAGATATGGTGCCCGCGATATCTTGCATGACCCTACCCTGAGCAACAGAGAAAAACAACAGTTCTTCCCCCGCTCCTGATATTTTGATATAATGATTATTGATTTGCATACCCATACCCGGCCAGCCTCTACGTGCAGCATTATGCCGCCAGAGGAACTGGTGCAGAGGGTCAAAGAGATAGGTCTGGATGGAGTATGCCTGACAGAGCATAATAAAGTCCATGACCCTACCTTTATCCAGGACTTATCCCAGAGATACGGCATCACGGTTCTCCAGGGGGTAGAGATGGTTACCCTGGAGGGCGATATACTCCTATTTTCTGAACATATTCCTGAGCTCCTCGAAGAGATTCGGGAGGTCATCTCGGTAAGAAAGATCAGGGGCATTGTCAACCAAATAGGTGGGGCTATAATAGCTGCTCATCCCTTACGGAGCGTCTTCTTATCCCAGGACAGTTACCGGACCGAGATATTTTATAAAAAAATCCAGGAAGTCTGCTCCAGGATCCTCCTGCGCTGGGTAGATGGTATGGAGACATATAATGGCAATGACCTGGATATACAAAACCTTATGGCCTTAGAAGTGAGTAGAGAGCTAAATCTGGTAGCTACCGGTGGTAGCGATGCTCATTGTGCCAAAGATGTAGGGAAATTTTTTACTATCTTTGATGATGGGGTAAGTTGCGAAAGAGAATTGGTGGAAGCCCTGAAAGAGGGTAGAGTAAAGGCCGGGAGTAGGGAACCACTAATGGAAAGGGGGTCTGATAAATGACTGACTGGTATTATGAAGACCTGGATGTAGGCTTTGAATGTACCACCCCGGCCCGCACTGTCACAGAGGCCGATATCGTGACCTTTGCGGGCTTATCGGGCGACTATAACGCCCTTCATACCAACGAAGAGTTTGCCAAGACCACCATCTTCCAGGGCCGGATAGCCCATGGCCTCCTGGGCCTGGCTATTGCCTCAGGACTGTTTACCCGGACGGAGTTTATGCAACGGATCCAAAAATCCCTGATGGCCTTCCTGAGCCTGAATTGGAAATTTGCCGGGCCGATAAAGATGGGTGATACTATCTCTGTAAAGGTCAAACTCATAGAGAAGAAGGAGACTAAAAAGCCAGATCGCGGTATTATTGTATTAGAAAGGACCGTGATGAATCAGCGGGGAGAGGTGGTGCAACAGGGAGAGACTACGATGATGATCGCTAGAAGGTAAAGGAGGAAAAGGGCCATGAGAGTAAAAGACAAAGTAGCAGTGGTAACTGGAGCGGGGAGGGGTCTAGGAGAGGCATCGGCTATCAGGTTGGCAGAAGAGGGGGGCAGGGTGGTAGTTTCTGATATTGACCTGGCATCGGCCCAACAAACCGCCGACAGGATCAAGGCCATGGGCCGCGAGGCTATTGCGGTAAAGACCGATGTCTCTCAACGGAAAGAAGCTGAGGAACTGATCGAGACCGCGGTAAAGACCTTTGGCCGGATAGATATCCTGGTCAATAATGCCGGGATAACCCGCGATACCTCTATAAGGAAGATGACCGAGGAAGACTGGGATATGGTACTCAACGTCAATCTGAAAGGGGCATTCAACTGTGCCCAGTTTGCCGCCAAGTATATGATAGAGCAGAAATATGGCCGGATCATCAACCTCTCTTCCCGGGCCTATATGGGTAACCCGGGCCAGGCCAACTATTCTTCTTCTAAAGCCGGTATCCTGGGCTTAACCAGGTCGCTAGCTATGGAGCTAGGGAGGTACAATATCACGGTCAATGCTATTGCCCCAGGTTTGATCAAAACCCCAGGGGTTATTACCCTGGCTCATTACGAAAAGGTGGCTGAACGGGCTATCCAGAGCACTCCCCTGGGCAGATTAGGCGAGCCAATAGATATTGCTAATGCAATACTCTTCCTGGCTTCCGATGAAGCAGGCTATATTACCGGGGATGTGCTTCATGTAACCGGAGGGCGTTATGGTTGATGATCCGAAAGAATCCGTTTTGTTAAAAGAAGGGCTTTTTACTTACCCGGCTCTACCGGGAGAAGCTCCCAGACTATTGGGTAGCAGGTGTTCTGCTTGCCAGGCATATTTCTTCCCTAAACGCTATCTCTGTCCCCATTGCCATAAGGATGGGACTATGGAAGAGATACGGCTGAGCAACAAAGGCACGTTATACACCTATTGTATAGTTCAGGTGGCCCCCGAGGGGTTCACTGCACCCTATGTGTTAGGCTATGTAGACTTGCCTGAAGGCCCGCGGGTCTATGCCCTTATCACGGGCATTGAGCCTTCAGCGCTACGTATAGGTATGGAGTTAGAACTGGTTATCGAGCCCATCAGACAAGACCCTGAAGGGCGTAATATCCTGGGCTATAAATTCTGTCCCATATAAGGCATTGGTAACAGTTGACTATACTTAAAACGTAACAGTTCACAGGGGTCAGGGATCAGTTGTCAGAGGGGCTTTTTTCAAAGACCTCTAGAGTGCTATTAAACCCTATCACAACCTCCAAATATCGATAATTCTTGAAATTTAAAGTATTTTCCTGAACCCTGGCAACTGATCCCCGTGAACTGTTACAAAATAGGATAGGTCAAGATGGCGCTAAGAACGTTTACCAAAGTATTTCTTTTCTTCTGGCTTATGGGTATGAGTAGTCCGATATGGGCACAAGAGGTACCCTTTACCCTGCAGGATAGAGACCGGCTTATAAGGCTGGAGGCTACCCTTAAGGAATTTAAGGACTCGGTAGATAAAAGGTTCGAGCAGGTAGATAAAAGGTTTGGAGAATTTAAGGACTCGGTAGATAAAAGGTTCGAGCAGCTATTTACCTTTCTCTGGATCATTAGCGGGATATTTACTGCTTTGACGGTCTTTACCATAGGCTTTGCTATCTGGGACCGGAGGACGATGATCAGGCCCTTTGAAGCTAAGACGAAGGAGCTAGAGGAAAAGATAGAAGAGATGGATGAGAAGGGGTTAAAGAGCCTTATCAATTCTCTGCGGGAGATAGCAAAAGCGGATAGTAGGGTAGCAGAGGCCCTGAAAAAGTTTAATCTGCTGTGACTTATTCAGCGTGAACCACAGCTCCCTGTGCTTCTGCGACGAGTGCTTATTAAGATATTAAAACATAGCGAGGGATAGAACAATGCGTGAAGCATATGTTATTGGTGTGGGGATGACCCCATTTGGTAAGTTTCCAGATAAAAGTATCTTAGCGCTAGGCCGCGAATCCTGCTGGGAAGCCATCAAAGATGCCAATATTCCTCCTACGGCTATCGAGGCGGCTTATTGTGGCCATGCCCGTACCGGTAGGCTCCTGGGCCGCGAGTGTGGTGTAGGCCAATCTATCCTCTGGGAACTGGGCATCTCAGGCATACCTATCTCTAGCGTAGGTAACTTCTGTGCCAGTGGCTCCACGGCCTTTCGGGATGCCTGGTTAGCCGTTGCCTCTGGCCTATATGACCTGGTGCTGGCTATTGGTGTAGAGCAGCTTACGGCCCGGGCCACCAAGGGTAAACCACTGACCTCGGACGGTGTAGAGCTATTGACCGCTATGGGCTTTTCACCCCCAACCTTTTTTGCCCAGATGGCTATGCGCCATATGTACGACTTTGGCACTACCCGTGAGCAACTGGCCATGGTAGCGGTAAAGAACCGCAAGAATGCCTGCTACAACCCCCGGGCTCAGTACCGTAAAGAAGTAACCATTGAAGAGGTCTTGCATGCCCCAGTAATAGTCGAGCCCTTAACCTTGCTCAGTTGTTGCCCGACGGGTGATGGTGGGGCTGCTGCTATCCTGGCCAGTAAAAAGATAGCGAAAAAATACTCCTCTAAACCCATCACTGTAGCCGCATCAGTCCTACGTTCCGGGGAATATAAGCAAGGGCGGGAGATAACCTCACTGGGTGCAACCGTCAAAGGCGCTCAGGAAGCCTATGAGCGGGCAGGGATCGGCCCGCAAGATATTGATGTTGCTGAGGTGCATGACTGCTTTACCCCGGCCGAGATCGTCCATTATGAAGACCTGGGCTTCTGTGTTAAAGGTGAGGGTGGTAGATTTATTGCTGAAGGACACAGTCAGATCGGTGGTAAAGTAGCGGTTAATACCAGTGGTGGGCTATTATCCAAAGGGCATCCCCTGGGTGCTACCGGTATTGCCCAGATAGCCGAGATAGTCTGGCAACTCCGGCAGCAAGCTGGTGAACGGCAAGTAGCCGGTGCCCGCATAGGTCTTACCCATTGCGCTGGTGGCTTCCAGGAGAGCCTGGAGCTAGCCGAAGTCTCCTCCGTCACCATAAATATCCTGAAAATATAAGGAACAGTCCACTTCATAACGTACACCTCTGGGATCTCGTGTAAATTTCCGTCTATTGGGAAATGAATCCTTCCCCTACCTAATGACCTATTACCCAATTATGCCGGCTATGACCCGGTAACCAGCACCGCTCTTGGTACAGTAACCTATTATCTCTTCTAAATCGTATTCCCTGACGGAAGGAATAGCGATTAATATCTCATCAATCCTTTTCTGCGGGACGAAGACGGGAATATCTCTGCGGCTCCCTAAGACAGGTAAGCCATGGATACGGCAGCCAATCTTCTTAGGATCATCATCCAGAAAACCTATGGGCTGGTAATTCAGATGGCGATTATTCTTGATCTCCCGTAAGACCATCTCACCTGCATCACCGGCACCCATAATCAATACCCGTTTTTCCCCCTGACTAAGCGCAGCAAAGGCCTCTTTCCATACCCGCTGCAATATCCGCACGGCAGAGACCAGGATTATCATCTGGAGCCAATCAATCACAAAGACGCCCCGGGAATAATCCTCAAACCTAAAGATTATAGTCATGCTAAAGACGCACAGGATAGAGCCGAGCGATACTGCTTTGAAGATAGCCACCAGGTCATGGATACTTATGTAGCGCCAGAGTCCTCGATATAGACCGAAATAGTAGAAAGAGGCCAGCTTTAAAATAATAATTAAGGGAAGGGATTTCAGGAGAGCCGGTTTAAATTCAGGCGGAATGCCCCCTTCAAAACGGATAAGATAGGCGCTGACAAATGATATAATTATCAAAACCATATCCATCAATAATTCCCAAAATCGGCGTTGATAGACCCAGGGTATTTTCGGAACCAGCGAATGGTTGTCCCCTTTCTTATCAGCATGGACCTCTACTTCACCCAAAAATAGTCCGAATAGAAATAGGATAATCAGGGTCAAAGCACCTAATACACTCACCATGATCGCATCTAATCTGTGGTAAAAGAGGGCAATAGCGCCACATAGGGCAGCGATAAAATAGAGCAATAAGACGGCCTTCCGCTCGGATAAACCGAGGAATACCAGCCGGTGGGAGGTATGGTCTTTTCCACCCTGCGTAATGGGTTGGTTTCTGGCCTGGCGGCTAGAGGTAACAAATAGGGTATCAAAGATAGGGAGGCCCAGGATCAAGACTGGGATAGCCAGGGTTACCAAGAGATTAGAGACATGCCGACCGGTGCCCATAATTGCTACTACTGCCAGGATAAAACCTAAGAGCATGCTGCCACAATCCCCCATAAATATCCTGGCAGGATTGAAATTATAATAGAGGAAGCCCAGGGACGTCCCGGCTAAAATAGCCCCCAGATTCCCTACCAGATGAAGATCATTCAAATAGGAGTGGATAGATAAGATAGTAGAGGCAATAAAAACCACACCAGCACAGAGTCCATCTATATTATCCAGCAGATTAAAGGCATTGGTTATCATTACCAGCCACAGGATAGTCAGCGGTATGGCAATAAACTGATAAGGAAGGGCTGTTATCTCTATCCCATAGGGTACTACCATCATAATAGCTATTAGCCCCTGGCCTAAGAGCTTATGTACGGGCTTCATACCCCTCATGTCATCCCATAAGCCCAATAAAAATATGGCGCTTGCCCCGAGCACCAGTCCCTGGAGGGTAGGGATTTGTGCTATAGGCAAGAATAATATAGTGGTCAGCAGAAAGGCAAGATAGATCCCCACACCACCCAAAATGGCCGTCTGCTCCCGGTGCCAGCGATCCTCTTTAGGCCTATCCACATACCCCCAGCGCAAGGCCAATCGCCTTATGATGGGGGTTAGGGCCAGGGCTAAGCCTAAGGCGGTCAAAAAAGAAAATAAGTAGGCATAGGGCATATGGTTTCTAATCCTGATAATATTCGATTACACTCCGGAGCATCTCTTCTAATGTGATCTTTGGCTCAAATCCTATAAGGGCCCTGACCTTATTAATATTGGGTGTCCGGCGTTGCATATCTTCAAATCCCGGGCCATAGATCTGCGCATAAGGAATATAGATAATCTCTGAAGAGCTACGGGTCATTTCTTTGACCTTTTTAGCCAATTCGGCTATAGAGATCTCTTTACCTGACCCCAGGTTAATTATTTGGCCTATAGCGGCCGGACAGGTCATAAGATCAATAATAGCCCGCACCGTATCCCCCACATAAATGAAGCTCCGAGTCTGGTTACCATCACCATAAACCGTAATGGGCCTTCCGAGCAGGGCCTTCTGGACAAAATTTGGCACCACCATGCCATATTGCCCGGTCTGCCTGGGACCCACGGTATTGAAGAAGCGGACAATGATTACTGGCAGTCTCTTCTCTTCATAATAAGCCAGGGCCAGGAATTCATCAATAGTCTTGGAACAGGCATATGCCCAACGCCTCTTACTGGTAGCCCCTAAGAGCCGGTCATCTGTTTCGCTTAGAGTTTCATTAGCACCATTGATCTCCAGAGACTTTCCGTAAACCTCCGAGGAAGAGGCTAATAAGACCTTCTTCTTGAACTTATTGGCTAATCTCAAGATGATCTCTGTACCTTTCACATTGGTTTCTATGGTTTCTACCGGTTTATTCATGATGAGCTTCACACCTACCGCGGCGGCCAGGTGATAGACCTGATCACATTTATTGATCAGCTCATTCATCACCCCTTCGTTAAGGATAGTATCAATCACGAGGTGAAAATTTTTGTGTTCCCGCAGATGGTTTATGTTATTTAAGGTGCCGGTAGAAAGGTCATCAATTATATAGACCTCGTCACCCCGGCAGATCAATTCCTCTGCCAGATGAGAACCAATAAACCCTGCGCCACCAGTAATCAATATCTT
>Ga0156295_1074_pt2 | contig 13017 bp, 14 predicted proteins | sample RifCSPlowO2_12_FD_107943 | JGI IMG/M metagenome (GOLD analysis project Ga0156295, IMG submission 107943) | Nitrospinae bacterium RIFCSPLOWO2_12_FULL_45_22 | reverse complement strand
AAAGTTATTGCAATTTTTCTTTTGCCCATAGGTACCTCTAGTATTACTTTATATCATACCTGTGTTTTTGTCAATTAATTTGTGTGCATAACGTTTGAACGTGAAAATCAGCCGCGAGTATAACGAGTCGGCTGGATTGATTTGTTCGCTATTTTATTTCTGTCCTTATTAGAAAATGTTCAATTGTTTAAAGTTTATTGATCCTTTTACTGGCAATTGATCTTCAAAATAAATCTCCCATAAAATTTCATGTTTACCATGCTCCACTTTAGACCATATGTTATGATCAAACTCATATTCGAGTTCAGTTCTTCCTTTTGGAGACACGACCTCGAATGTGTCTCCAGGATAAAGCCGTTGTTCACTTTGATAGGAATACTCTGTAAAGTCGTTACCATCCCTAATCACTGTACGACTATTCGTAAAATCTCTATTCATAGTTACTCTTATAAAAGCGGGCCAATATAATCTTACCAGAAAATTCTTTTTAGCTGGTGGGGTATTGAGAGTTATACCAAAAATGAAAGAATATCTATGGAGATCACCAGTAATGCGCACATTCTTAAAAGAAGCATTTATATCGAATGATTTGGATATAACTACTTCTTCTGTTTGTATTGGCAAATCTTCCATAGCCTCAATAAGTTCTTCGGCCAATGCCTTAATGCCTGTCTCGGTTGAGCCTGCTAACCTGCCTGCCAAAATTGGAGAATAAGATATGATTTCACTTCTACGCAAATTATGCCAAATAGGAAGGATTACTTTTCTCCCCCCAACTTCTTTTTGTATTAAACCATCAAGTTCATTTTTGGGCCAGTCTTTCCTTAAAAAGTTGGGGCTTAATACAACTATACCGTAGCGCGACTGTAACAACCCATGGTCGATTTTTTCTAATAAACGATCCCCAATTTTTAAGACCCATTTGTCATACCATACTTTCAAATTTCGACTTCTCAATTCTTTTGCTAGGGGCTCAACTACATCTTTTTTGTCCTCGCTTGCATGCGAAATAAAAACATCCCAATGCGATTCCTGTGTTTCGGCATCCAATGACCCATGTTGAAAATTAGGTTCCCATGGGATATTTCCAGAAGAAACTTGTTTTGATAAATGTTTTTGAAAGTAATCCCAGCCGTGTACAGTCACAATTATATCTGTCGTTAGGGTATACTTATTAAGTTCATTATTTTCGGTACTATCAATCAAATTCCTTTCCAACAGAGATTTTGTATGAAAAACTAATTCATCCTCGTTGATTGCCCATGCAAGAGGGTAATCAAATCTGGGAATGAATAAAATAGGCTTCCCGGGATATTCTGATTTGTTTGCCAATGCATTTAATAGTATAGATTGTTTCTGGAACGGGGTATAGCTAGGTAAATTCTTTAATATTTCAGCCAAAGTACCATCATTAATCTTTATTTTTGGCATGGGCTTCTGAAACTCATTCTGCATTCTAAGCCATGATGAAACCTTGGTACGAACATCGATGCCCTTCTTATTGATTTCAGCAGCGGTTGTTTTGGATATCAAAAACTTGCCACAGCGTGCACAATTGCATATTATTTCCTCACCGTAATCACCAGTACCGTCAGTTATCTGAAATTCTGGTGACTCCAATTTACATATCGGGCAGGATAAATTATCTGTCATCGTTAGTACCTGTTTATTGTCGAACAGATAATGGATAGAAAAAACATATAGTGATATACTAAGTCCGTCTAGTAATTCCGCTAGATACCAATCTTTTTATGGGTATTATTATGAATAGAACAAGAACAGATGTAAAGGACTATTCTGCAAAAAACTTCTGGGATGCGTACAGCCTGTATGGGAGGCAAATGATATTGTATTATGGAGCTATGTGGTAAAGATAGCAGTCCACGGTTCAGAGGTCTTCAATATGGCTGTACCATGGCCGGCGCAGCAGTAATAGCTGAGCAGATAAAAGATAGTATGGTCATAATCCATGGGCCGGTAGGTTGCATCCACCAAAATATTGCTATGCAAGTATCCATGGCCTTGCGCAGACAGATCATAAATGACCAATTAGCCGTACCCCTCTCTCCGCCACGTATGGTCAGCACTTGTCTACAGGAAGCGGATATGGTATTTGGTGGAGAAGGCCGATTAAAAGAGGTTGTTTTAGAAGTCTATCAACGGCACAGACCTAATCTGATCAGCATTGTCTCTGCCTGTGCGGTAGAAGTCATTGGGGACAACATTAGAGCCATTGCTAAAGAGTTGGAGCGGGAGTTAGGCATCCCTATATTAGTTATTGAGTCAGGGGGATTTATGGGTGGTGGGTACGAGAAGGGTGTGAGGAATGCCTGTCGGGACCTGATTGAAAACCTGGTAGCCCCTCCCAGAGATAGGTTCTCTGACCGGGTGAATATCCTGGGTGAGAAGAGCATGTCCTCCGAGGTAGACTGGAACTATAAAGAGATAAAGAGGTGGTTGGACTGCCTGGGTATTAGTGTCCATACCCGCTTTGCTAAAGAAACTACTTTGACAGAAATAAAAACTATGGCTGAATCTCGACTAAATCTTATTAGCTCATACGAAACCGGCCTTTTGGTGGCTCAGATATTAAAAGAAAAATTTGGTCAGGAATATTTAGCGCGAGATTTTCCTACCGGACTGGCTGAGACAGAAGCCTGGCTGGAGGAATTAGGAAAGTATTTTCGGCAAGAAGAAAAGGCCGCAGAACTTATCGGGCAAGAAAAAAGCAGATTTTACCAAACTATCCAACCTCTCAGGATGTTTCTGGCTGGCAAAAGGGTGATAATTAATACCCTGGATAAAAATATAGAGTGGTTAGTAGAGCTGATTGATCAGGCTGGGATGGAGTTCCAGGCCATTAATATTTTCTCCCTTATGCCCGAAGATACTTCGGCAGAAAGGATAAATAATCTAGGAATTTCACGGCCTGGCCTGGCTATAAAAAAGAGGACTTCTCTGGCTGAGATAGAAGAGGAAGTCAAAGAAGCAAAGCCCCAACTCTGCCTCTCCTTCTACCCGTTGGAATTGGACCTTCCTGGCACGGTCTTTTCTACCATACCTATGGTGCCCCGGACAGGTACTGCTGGGACATTAGGGATAGCTAAGGAATGGGCCAGGTTATTACGTAATCCCTATTATAAAGAACGCTGGAGGACAGGCGATTGAGCTGCCCGAAATCTGTTCCTAATAATGTTTTATTACCCTGCTCTTTATCGGGCGCTATCTGTGCTATTGAAGGTATCCGAGAGGCAGTGGCTTTAATCAATGGACCCATAGGCTGTAAGCTCTTTGCCTCATCCTTTATAGACCTGCAAGACCCAGAAGGGTTATCTTTTGACCCTAAGAGGCATGCCAGTTTAAAAAATTTTTTCCAACCCCGTGTCCCCTGCACTTACCTGATGGAAGAAGATGTAATCTTTGGCAGCGAAACCCGTCTGTTAGACACCATGAGGAAGATCAAAGAGGAAGAGTCCCCCGGCCTTATCGGTATCGTCAATAGCTGTACCCTGGGCCTCATAGGAGATAATATTGCGGCAGCAATAAAGGAACTGCCCCAGGATGGAACCTCCACTATCCTCATAGAAAGTAGTGGCTTTACCGGAGGCATGGCAGAAGGGTTTCAACAGGCGGTGAAGATTATGGTTCATAGATTGATGGAGCCCCCAATAAAAAAGAATCCCAGGAGTATAAATATTGTCGGTCTCAGTATAGGGCAATATAACTGGTATAATGATCTACAGGAGTTAAAAAGGATGTTCGAGCGGGTAGGGATAGCGATAAATACTGTCCTGACGGCTGGAACATCCCTGGCCGATATAGTACGGGCACCAGAAGCAAACCTTAATGTAGTCTTTTATGATGAATATGGTGGGCTGATAGCCCGGGAGATGGAAGAGGTTTTTGGGCTCCCTTACCTGGCTGGACGTCTTCCCCCCTACGGTATACAAAACACCCAGGAATGGCTCCGGGCTATTGCTTCTGTCCTGGGTGTATCAGCCGATGGCTTTATAGAAGACGAGGCCCGTCGCTTAAGAGAAAAAGTCCGCCCGCGCCTCTCCCGCATCTCTATGGCCCGGCGGATAAGGGGGCTCTCGGTAGCTATCTTTGCTGAAGGCTCAGCAGCCTTATCCCTGGCCTCATTCTTCTATGATTATTTGGGGTTGGAGCCGGCCCTTTTAGGGCTAAAGACCTATAGCCCCGGGGTAGAAAAGCTGGTTAAAGACTTTTTGCAAACCACCGGCTTAAATCCCCTTATCTTAACCAACTACGACCTTTATGGTGTGCAACAAGCCCTGACCGAGACTGAACCCGAGCTTATCCTGGGTAGCAGCTTAGAAAAAGGGCTTCGACCCCATACCCCTTTTATCAATATAGGCTATCCAGTATGGGATAAGGTTATATTGACAGAGCGGCCTTTCCTCGGCTACCAGGGAGTATTAACCTTACTAGAAGAACTCTTAAATGCTATCCTGAAGCTCCCTTAGAATGTAAGCGTTCAGCCGTCAGCTATCAGCTTTTCCGTAAGTCGTAAGGGGTAAGGCGTGAGGTAAAATTCCATTTACCCCTTATGCCTCACGATTGTTTTTAGCTGATAGCTTATCTTAGAATTTAATTAGGGAAAAGACTTCATAATCTATTAGTTTTTTCCTGCCTTCCAGGAAAGTCAATTCAATTAAAAAAGCCAGCTCTACTACCTCACCTTCTAACTGCCTGACCAGGTTAGCTACCGCGTTGGTAGTACCACCCGTAGCCAGAAGGTCATCAATAATCAATACCCGCTGGCCGGGTTGGATAGCATCCTGATGGATCTCCAGGGTATCCGTCCCGTATTCCAGCTCATAAGTAGCCTTATAAGTCTTATAGGGCAGCTTACCAGCTTTTCTTACTGGAATAAGCCCCGTACCTAATCTGTATGATAAAGCACCACCGAATATAAATCCACGCGCTTCAATGCATACAATACTATCTATCTTTTTGTCCCTGTACCGCTCAGCTATAAGGTCAACTGCCCGGGAAAATGCCTCGGCATCACTTAACAGAGTAGTAATGTCTTTGAACAAAATACCTTTCTTAGGAAAATCTGGTATGTCCCGAATCTTTTGCTTTAACTCTTCTACCATAAATTAATACCCTCCTTAGTTTTACCCTTTGCGTTTTGCGCTTTTAGCTTTCAATACCTACTAGGGAGATAAAACAAAGGGTTATAAGGTATAGCGGCTTTCCTGATCTCAAAATGTAATGAAGGGGAAGGAGATCTTAGGGGAGTACCTATCCGGGCAATCCTTTCCCCTTTTCTTACCTGTTGATCAACCGAGACAAGGTTCTCTAAATTATGAGCATAGATAGTAGTAAACGCATCAGGATGGGCAATGATTATCATCTTCCCTAAGGTACCAGGACCATCCCCACTAAAAATTACCTTGCCAGGCAAAGCGGCTATTATATCACTCCCCAGGGGGGCTGCAATATCAATCCCCGGACGTATCTCCCGGTCTGATTTAGTAAAATAATTAATTATTTCCCCCTTCACGGGCCAGATAAAATCTGGATTCTTACTCCACCCGGTAGTACGGGAAACCTCCTCAACCCCTGGAATCCACAGCTTATGGCCCACTATAATCTTGTTGGGATCGGATAGCTTATTTGCCCTTATCAGGCTTTCTATGGAAACATCATAAGTGTTTGCTATCTGCCAGAGGGTTTCGCCCCTCTTCACCGTATGATAAGTACCTTTTTTAGGTACATAACGTACCCGGTCTGATGGAGTTGAGACCTTATAGGGGCGGGGAGAAGCACAACCCACTATTAAACTCATTACAAAAAGTACCAAAAAATATCTACTTATCGCCCGGTAAGAAGCCATCTTGAACTATTAGACCGTCAGCAGTGAGGAGTAACGAGTGAGCCGAGAGGTGTTAACTCCTGTTGCTGCTTACTTCCCCACTCTTCACGGCTTTCTCTTAGGGGCCAATGGCCTCAAAAATCTTTCTTACCGCCTCTTTGGCGTCTCTGGCCTGAATAATTTGGGGCACTACCTGCCAGGTATTTATCCCTACAATAGGCCTCCCGATCTTTAAGGCAAAGGCAATCTCTGATAAGGTGCCATAACCTCCCTCAATAGCAATGATTCCTTCGGCACTCCTTACTACTATTACATTTCGGGCATGACTGAGCCCTGTTACAATAGGTATATCCACAAAGGGATTGGCTTCATAGGCATCAAATCCTGGCAAAATACCTACCGTCAAGCCACCAGCGGCTTTGGCCCCTCTACAAGCAGCTTCCATCACGCCACTCAACCCGCCGGTAATAAGAACCCCTCCCCTTTCTGCTATCAGGGAGCCAACTTCTTCTGCCAGGGTAGAGGTAGTCGCAGGGCATTCGGCGGATCCTATAACGCCAATCCTTTTTTGCAATACCTCACTCCCCTATAATAGGATTTATAAACCCCTGTGGTGGTTGATCACCACAATCCTAAATTATGCACCAGACACAAAGATATGTCCCTCGTAAGGAGTGAGGGGTTAGGCGTAAGGGGATGAAGAGTTATCGCCTTACGGCTTTTTGCGCCTTTTGCGTCTGGTGATGAATAATTTTGGATAAAAAAAGCCGGGCCTTCTTTATTTAAAGTCCCGGCTTTTTGAAGAACTTCTTATCGCTGGTACCTATTTCTTCCCCCTTTTAGCAAAGGTCTCTTCCAACTTTTGCACTACGGCTTCAGCCTTGCCAGCCGCGCTTTCTGCCCGGGAGGCAGCATTTTCTGCCCGCTGGCCCGCATCATTGGCTTTTTGGATAGATGCTTCCAACTCTTGAGCAGCAGCTAAAGCCTTACTTGAGGCGGTATCAGCCTTATCAGCCGCTGCTACAGCAGCATCCGTTGCCTTTAAGGCTTCCTTACGCCAGGCCGGGGAACAGGCCACTAAATTAACCAGAAATATCAACCCTAGAGGAATAATAAGTAATCTTTTTATCCGCAATTCGGCACACCTCCCTTTTTCTCATCGTAGCGGTAGGCAAGGGTTGAATCCAGCCCTTGCCTAGGTTTATTTTCTACCTAATTTACTAAAGATAGCTTCCGCTTTTTCTGCCGCGGTTTCTGCCCGGTTTGCCGCATCTTCTGCCCCGGAAGCAGCCGCTTCAGCTTTATCAGCCGTTTCTTTTAAGGTTGCTGCAGAAGTCTCAATCTTTTGAGCAGCATCCGCCGCCTTCTGCGCAGCCGCTTCAGCTTTATCAGCCGCTGCTACGGCATCATCCTTGGCCTTCATGGCATCGTTGACATGACCCCGCCAGGAGCAGCCCGTGTTCAAAGCTACCATAAAAGCCACCAGCAATATACAAACCATTAATCCTTTAATATTATGTAATCTAATCACCAAATCTCACCTCCTTTCTTTAAATTAACGCAGGCTAAAACCTGCGACTACCACAAAACCGCATTATTAAAATGAAAATTCCTATACGATTAAATTATTTTCTCCCTCTTTTTTCAAAGGCTTTTTCCATCTTTCCTACTATCGCTTCAGCCTTGTCAGCCGCGGTTACTGCCCGTGTGGCAGCATTTTCTGCCCGCTGGGCAGCATCATTAACCCCTTGAATCGAGGATTCTAAGTCTAAAGCAGCCCCTAATGCTTTATTTGAGACTTCTTCGGTCTTAGCCGCTGCTGCAATAGCATCATCCCTCGCCTTTAGGGTCTCTTTACGCCATTTTGGGCAACAAGCTGTTAAATTAGCCAATAGAAATCCTAGAAGCACAATAATGGCTGTTAATTTTCTTAACTGCACCAAAAATCCCCTCCTTTCTGCTGCCTCTCGGAGACAGAGGTAGGGGCTGGATCGGTTGAACCCAGCCCTTAGCAGATTTACTTCCTGCCCAATTTGTCAAAGATAGCCTCGGTCTTTTCGGCGGCTGTTTCTGCCCGGTTTGCCGCATCCTCCGCCTTCGAAGCAGCCGCTTCAGTTTTATCGGCTGATTCTTTTATAGTGCCGGCAGAGGCTTCAATCTTTTGTGCAGCCTCCATCGCCTTCTGGGCAGCCGCATCTGCCTTCTGGGCAGCCGCTAATGCCTCATCTTTTGCCTTAATGCCGTGACTGCGCCAGGTACAGCCTGTTGTCAAAGTACACATAAAAACCAACACCAGTCCGCACACCATAAATAATCTAATATTATCTCTTCTGAGCACCCTCTATCACCTCCTTCCCTGTCAAAAATTAATCTTATTAAAAAAACCTATACTTTTTTGGTACGCTACTTACAAAAAATAAATCTCCCTACCCTTCCATCTTATGCGGGTCACACAGTTTATCCTGTCGGTCTGAAACCCGACCACAAATCTTACAGTTATATTCGGCTTTTAAGGCCATAGGTTTGCAAATATGCCGGGGATTGGTAACAATCTTCCCACAATAGTCACAATTAAAGGCCTCTTCTTTAGGCAATGGCGCTGGGTCACACAGATGACCTGTCCCTACTGTAGCTATACCACAAGTCCTACATACGTAAAGATTTTTCCCTTTATGGGATGTCATCTGTCCTCTCCTTCCAGTCAGCACTAAAAAATAATGAGGGATTGTTTCCCTCCCTTCTATTAATTAAGCTGGGAAGCGTTCCCTCTGAGTTTTTTTTATGCTAAACCATTATCTATGGGCTGTCAATAAAATTTTTCTCTATCGCACCCATAGCTCTATTGTAAAGGGGTAATTTGGGCCGCTCGGTGGTGAGACCAATAAGGGCTCTCCTATTGGTAGATATCGAAATGTAATGGAGACGCCTATTTATTAGTTAACACAAAATGGGCCCGTCTATTTTGTGACCATACCTCTTCATTATGCCCAGGGTCAAAAGGTTTTTCCTCCCCATAGCTGATAGTAGCTATCCTTGATGGATCAATACCGAGAGATATCAGATAATCCCTGGCCGCATTGGCCCTCCTATCACCTAGTGCCAGATTATATTCTATAGTACCCCGTTCATCACAATGTCCTTCAATCAAAATCTTGGTTTGTGCGTTAGCTTTTAACCATTGAGCATTTTTTTCTAGGGTAGCCCTATGCTCGGATCCAATAATAGCTTTGTCATAATCGAAATATACATCTCCCAACCCCTCCGCCGGCATAACGGCTCCTTCGGCTTCTTCTAATCCCCCTGGCCCCTTTGCCTCCAGCTCCCCAAGCTCCTCTTCTTCTAAGGCTGATGGACCCTCAATACCAGCCGTTGTTCCGGGTTTTACCTTGCCTTTTTTTGCACAACTAGCTGTTCCGAAAAGGGATAAAATAATAAAGGATAAGAGAAAAAGTTGATATTTCTTTAAGCGATATATTATCATGCCTTTTAACCTCCTTTTTAGAAAATTAATAGTAAGCCTTTCTCACCACAGTTTGCAGGGAACAAAAAACTTAAATACCGAGAACACGGAGTATAAAAAGTTTTCTCTCTCCACCCTCTGTCTCTGTGGCAAGTAATTACAGAAGGGAATTTCTTATTGCTAGAGCAAAACCCTTTGTCAGCTCATCACCTCCTCCAGTCTTTCTTGACAGGAATTTTGTTTATAGCCTTTTTAAGTCTGCAAAGAGACATTAAATTTTCCCCAGTTTAGAGAGATAGTAGCTTTTTTAATATTGCCACAGAGGCCCAGATAACTCAGAGGAAGGGTAGTTGCAGAGCCTTGCTCTGCTTAAACCTTTACCTTTATGGCAGGGCAAGGCCCTGCTGTTACTCTGTGTCCTCCGTGACTCTGTGGCTAAATGTCTGAAAAGTTTTAGGGAAAAACTTTTGTCTCTAAATTTTGCTCAAACAAAATTCTTAATAATCCACAAGTTTATACTTTTTTCCCCTTGAATTCAAGTATTCTTATCACTGAAGAGACAGAAAGCCGCTTGCTTTACCCCTCCCTATAATGATAAGATTAGGCTTAGGCTTGGGTTATTGAATAATTGTAACTGTTACTTCATTTTACATATTATTTTTGTTTAATGTTGTTTATTGTGGCACGTAGGGGCCAGGGGGGCCTTCTAAGCAATTAAGGAGGGTTCTTTGTCATGGATATAGAGATTAAGGATCAAGAAGTAGAAAAGATAATGGAACAGATCAAGGAAAACATAGGACGAAAGAAAGCTCTAGGAGTATATTCCGATGAGGAGATAGAATGGGTAAAGAAGATGGATGGTAAAGTAGATTCTGCGCATGGCCCGGCTGATCATGGCTTTCAGGAACAATTACGGCAAATGAATCTTGACTGGGAGTTAAAAAACAAAGTCCCTATCCTGTCCCATCGCAGAATCCTGGGGCCGGTAATTATCTTCTCTAAAAAAGCCTTACGAAGATTAACCAAGCCTTACATAAATCTAATATTAGGTGAGCAGGTGGTATTTAATGCTAACGCTACCAGGGTGATAAATCAGTTAACCGCAAAACTTGGTGGATTAGAAGGGCAAAATAATAACCTTACCAAAAGGCATGAGGAGTTATTTGATAAAGTAGATTTGTGGAATGCTGAGACCAGGCAAGACCATGCCCAGTTGAAACTGGAACATGACCAGCTCTTCGATAAAGTGGATCGCTGGAATGCTGAGACCAGACAAGACCATGCCCAGTTGAAACTGGAACATGACCAGCTCTTCAATAAAGTGGATCGCTGGAATGCTGAGACCAGACAAGACCATGCCCAGTTGAGGCTGGAACATGACCAGCTCTTCAATAAAGTGGATCGCTGGAATGCTGAAACCAGACAACAACAGGCTGAATTGAATCGAAACCATGCTGAGCTGGTACAGCACCACCAGGCCCTGTTTGATAAGGTTGATTTGTGGAATGCTGAGGTAAGGCAAGACCATGCACAGTTGGCACAACACCACCAGGCCCTGTTTGATAAGGTTGATCAATGGAATGAGGGGTTGCAAAAAGAGCTTGCCCAGTTGAAGGATCGGCACCTAACCCTTTACCAGAAATATACTGCCCTACAACAAGAAAATATCCTGTTAAAACGAAGGCTAGATATCATTCTATCCGATCTACGTAAGAAAACCCATTTAAAACCTGAACTAGCCCGCAGTTTGGTTATTCACCAGGAGCGGCTTATGGACCACGCTTATTTCCTCTTCGAACATACTTACCGGGGCTTACCTGACGAGATAAGAGAACGGTTCAAGGTATATCTCCCCTATTTTTCAGGTATGTCTGATATATTGGATGTGGGCTGTGGCCGAGGAGAATTTTTAGAATTGATGAGAGAGCAAGGCATACCCGCAAGAGGCATAGATATTTCCGAAGACATGGTTTATTATTGCCAGCAAAGGGGATTAGTAGTAGAGCAGAAAGAGGCCCTGGACTATCTAACATCATTATCAGACTCCTCCCTTGGGGGGGTCTTCGCTGCTCAACTCCTGGAACACTTACCTAGCCCTTCTCTGCAGGAATTTATTAAACTCTGCTATCAGAAGATGCAGCCCGGTGGTATCTTTATTGCTGAGACCATTAATCCGTTGAGTATTATTTCGGCTATCAGAAATTTCTACCTTGATCTTTCTCACATCAAGCCCTTGCATCCCGAAGCCTTACGGTTCCTCCTGGAATATTTAGGCTTTAAAGAAGTCCAGACCCTTTTCCTGAGTCCCTTTTCCCCGGAGCTTATTCTCCAGAAGCTGATACCAGAAAACAGCCTGGGAAAAGAATACCAGGGGCTCTTAGAACTTATGAACCGAAACATAGATCAGATAAATGAAGTGCTTTATGGCTACCAGGACTACGCCATTATAGCTAAGAGGGGATAATTTGATCCAGATTCACCAACTGTTACCCAATCTAGACTATGGTGATGCTATCAGCAACCATGCCCTGGAAATCCGCAATTTCTTGCGGCAATGGGGATATCAGTCAAATATTTATGTGCAGTATATCCATCCCCGTATGAGTAAAGAATGTTTCTATTACCAGGAGCATAAGGAGGTCAGTTCGCCCCAAAATATAACCATCTATCATTACTCCATAGGTACTGATATACAGGATTATGTCAAAAAGATTCCGGATAAGAAGGTAATGATCTATCATAATATAACCCCTCATTGGTTTTTCGAAGGGTTTAACCACCAGTTGACTCACCTCTTAGAAGCTGGCCGGGCTGAATTGAAAAACTTCTCCGCTATGCCACTCCTCTGCCTGGCAGACTCGGAGTATAACCTACAAGAGCTCAAGGCATTAGGCTATAAGCGGGTAGAAATTCTGCCTATTATTCAGGATTTTTCTAAATTTTCCCGACAACCTGCTCCGGAGATAATGAGCAAATATAATGATGGGAATATCAATATCATTTATGTAGGTAGGATTGTACCTAATAAAAAATATGAAGACCTTATTAAGACCTTCTATTTCTACCATAAATATATTAATCCCAGGTCCCGACTCATATTGGTCGGTTCTTATCAAGGCATGGAGCAATACTTTATTGCCCTGCAAGATCTCATTAAAAAGCTAAATCTTGATCAGGTTATCTTTACCGGCCAGGTAGCCCTGGAAGAGCTTATTGCCTATTATCGCTCAAGCCACATATTTTTGTCTATGAGTGAGCATGAAGGTTTTGGGGTACCCTTTTTAGAAGCCATGTTCTTCCAGCTACCTATTGTAGCCTTTAAGTCCAGTGCGGTACCTTATACCCTGGGCAGGTCAGGGGTATTGGTTAAAGAAAAGCGGTATGAAGAATTAGCTGAGTTGGTAGATACAATCTTAAAGGATCAAGGCTTAAGGGAAAGGATAATAGAAAACCAATCGGCCAGACTAAAAGATTTCGACAAAGAGAAGCTCCTTCCCCAATTAAAAGTCTATATAGAAATGATAACTGATTAGCCACAAATAGACACGAATTCCAGCTTCTTTCATTAATGCTCATTCGTGTATTTTTGTGGCTAATACCAAGTTGCAATGACACTATAGAAATTTTGGACGCAGATGAACATATCGTCATCAGTTACTGGTCATTAGTAAATGACCAATGACCCAATAACCAATAACCAAAAGAGAGGGAG
>Ga0156295_1285_pt1 | contig 13028 bp, 12 predicted proteins | sample RifCSPlowO2_12_FD_107943 | JGI IMG/M metagenome (GOLD analysis project Ga0156295, IMG submission 107943) | Nitrospinae bacterium RIFCSPLOWO2_12_FULL_45_22 | reverse complement strand
TTATAAACCTTCTCGATAAAAGCGGGGAAGGCTTCCTTGCCAAAGAAGAGATAAAAATAGCGGAAATCTTCGGCAGAGCCGTTTTCTAAGAGGTCTTGGAGGTCAACCTCATAATAGATATCTAATCGCTTAGAGGTCTCTCTTTCATAGAGTCTCCAATATTTACCGCCAGTAAGGATACCCCACTTGACCTCGGTAAGCCATAGATAACGACTGATCTGGAGGGAGGGATTCTGTACCTCGAATGGGTCTTTTTCTGCCTTGAGTTTTTTATCCAGAGACCTTCCCCAACGTTTGGCCTCACCTATACAGACCGCTTGTTTGAAATATTCTTCTTTAGAGGCTTTTTGGGCGGTCTGAAGCTTCTCCTTATCCGGAAAAAGGGCATAATCAGGGCGCTTAGACCATTCTCCCGAAGGAACAGGGGGTTCTACATCAACGGTCCAACCCAGCATATCAAAGACCTTGTCCAAAAAATGCTTGCGGAGTTGATCTTCGTTGAGGACCGAGATGTTTGCCTTTACTGAACTCCATAAGACTTTAATATTATCAAATGCCTTTTGCGTTGCAGACTGGAAAGTCTTTAATTCTTCCTCCCGGGGAAGGAGTTCATTCAGGTAATAGTTAGAAAATAATCCATGGTTATAATGGGGCTTCATTATTCGATCCTCGGTATTACAATAGCAGCCGATATTAGCTCTTATTATTATAACTAAACTTAGCGCAAGCGGAAGGCTATATCATGGAGAGAGCCGACTAGAAAAACCTGGAGGAAATAGATGGCGAAAACAACTATTAAGGGAGAAAAATCTATCCCTACACTCATCATTATCGGTAATGCCCTTCTAATATCAAATTCCCCATGACATGTCATAAATAAGAGCAAGGTGTTTCCATAGGGGCGTTGTGCCTATGTTTATCCCAAATTCATTTTCCAGTTCTTTTTTTAACTTTTTCAATGTCCAAGGCACCGTTTCCCCTCGGGCATTTTTACCGCTTACAATCCATTGCTCAATGTGTTTTTTCTGCTCTTCTGTCAGTTTAGATCTCATATGCCCTTTAGGCCGGTCTCTTAATCCTTCCACCCCTCCTTCTTTAAACTTCGTGACCCATCGGAATATGCTTCGTGCTGAAGCTTTCAAAAGGTTATCTCTGCTAATGGCTTCTATCTGCCCAGAAATATCCACCTGGTTTCTCTTTCTTTCCTTAGAAAATCAGCCCTAATTATTTCTTTACTCCCCTCTTTCCTTTCATGGAATCCAAGATTATACTATGATAATTTTAGTGGGTCACACCTTTTATCGCAAGAAGCCTCATACAGCAGTAATGCTATGGATAGGGTTGAGATTATTGCGGTTGGGAGAGAGTTATTGCAAGGCCAGGTGCTGGATAGTAACTCCCATTGGCTAGCAGGACAGGTTACTGCTTTAGGGGGCGAGGTTAGGCGGATTGTTGTGGTAGATGATGTGATAGATGTTATTGCTACGGAGATAAGAACCTCTATGGGTAATGGCGCTAAATTTATTATTACCGTGGGCGGTCTGGGCCCTACCTTTGACGATCAGACTTTAGAAGGGGTAGCAAAGGCCATCAATAAACCCTTGCAACTAGACCCTAAGGCATTAGGGTTCGTAAAAGAGAGATATGAGTACTTCAGCTCCCAGGGCTATGTAGCCAGTGATATTATATCCCCAGAGCGGGAGAAGATGGCCCGCTTACCTCAAGGGGCTGCCATGCTCCCTAACCCCATCGGGGCCGCCCCAGGAATATGGTTGGATCACGGCCCCTGCCACATAATATCCTTACCTGGTGTACCCCAGGAATTAAAGACTATCTTCAACGAGTCTATCGCGCCACGCCTGAAAAACATCCTTGGCCCCTATTATCATCTGGATAGAGTTATCAAGACACCCTTGAGGGATGAGTCTCAGCTTACCAGTATCTTACACGAAGTCAGGACTATAGTGCCGCAGGTATATCTTAAGTCCAAACCCACCCATTTTGGCTTAGAGGTAGAGCTAGAAGTCTGTTTAACTGCATCAGGAAAACACTATGCAGAGATAAAAAAACGGATAGGTAAGGCTATAGAGGAGATCGAGAGAAGGTTACCTAAGGACCGTTAATGGCTATCTATTCCCCAAAGAAGATCATACGGAATATTATTGGTACCATATTAATCCTTTTAGGCATCGTAGGTCTTTTCCTACCCATACTACAAGGGGTACTCCTCATATTCCTCGGGATAACGGTCTTGGATTTTGATAAGAAAGAGGCCCTCCTGGCTAAATTAAAGCAAAATCACTACCTACAAAGGCTCAGGTCTTATCTCCCAAAGAGGTAAGTTCATTTCACGAATTCCCAGACACCTCGTACCACTAACTCGGGGTCTACCATCTGCATACAATTAGGTTCACGTTTGCACCGCTGTTGATAGCAGCAAAGGCAGTCAATTTCAGAGACTATCTTGGTCCCCAGCTCATATAGCTCGATTTCATGGTGGGAAGTAGGACCAAAAATAGCCACTACTGGCACTTTTAGGGCAGTAGCAATATGCAATGGTAAGGTGTCGCTACATACCAGCACCCGGCAGATACCTATCAGCCCTATAAGACCAGAAAGATTATTTTGAGTATTTATATTATAGACTCTTTCAGGAAATCTTTGCTGGATATGTTTATTACGGCACTGCTCGGCATCACCACCAAATAGAATTACTTTTATTAAGGGACTGTCACCTAATAAACTCTCTATCAGGAAATTATAACCCTCCAGAGTCCATTTTTTATTCTCCCAGCGGTTACCTGCTCCGGAATGAATACCTGCTATAATATCCTGGTCTGATAAAGAGTATTGCTGGCAAGTCTCTTGACTAAAGGTCTTCATAGCATCGGTCAAGGTAAGCAGGGGCCTCTCTTTATTATAAGGCAACTGGCAGATGCGGAAGATATGCTCCTGATAAGTCTTTTTATTGGCCCTTTTAAGCCGGTCATCTATACTCATCTCAAACCATTCTTCCGCCTCTACTGAGGCCGGTCTTATCCCACCATGGTTGTCCAGGACATAACCCAATTTCTCCTGGGCATGGCAGAGCTTTAATAAGGCAGAACCGTGGGGATCTATATCCAGGTTTATAGCGGTAGCGTATTCCTCCGCCAGGAGCACGGGGAAGGTCACAGCCCTTTCGGCTACGAGGATATTGTCAATATAAGGATTAGATAGTAATAGCTCATAAGAGTCTTGTTGAGTAACCCAGGTTATTCTGCTAAGAGAATATTTCTTTTTTAGGGCAGGTAGGATAGTGGTAGTACGCAGGACATCGCCCATGGCCCCTACTTTTATAATTAATATGTTTGTCTGGATAGGTTCATAATGATCACATGTCGGACAGGTTTGCCCGGATTTTTTATGATACTGGCAAGGAAGTTGTTGAACCAGGTGTCGGCAGTCTAATCTATACTCATACATACTGTTAAATTTCCTCATTTATATTCCCTTCGGCTATTTTCTTTCTCATTATCTCTTTTTCCAGGTCGGATAATAGCTTCTCTACTTCAACCTCTCTTTGTTTAGCCCGCCCTTCTAACTTTTCTTCCTCATCCTGTACTCGATACAAGAGGGCTTGATGTAATATCTCCAGTAATTCAAGTTCTTCTTTTGATAAGGTGTCTTTGAGCTTCTCCCTCCACGGCTCTAAATAAACCTCACCCTGAGTAAATATTTCTCGATATAACATCAAGAGCTTAGCCAGATCTTCCCGACAAAGGGGATCAGCGGGGGAGCGGCTCCTGAGTATCCTTAACATAATGGTCACTGCTTCCTTTATCTTTTGCTCCATATCGCAAATTAGCGCCCTTTGAATAGACTATTCATGCAAGCGCCTCTCGGGGTGAGTGCCCTAATTTTTAAGGCCAATTATTCCTTGTGAAAGATGACAGCACACTTTCCATCTATTATACTATAAAAAACAATCCTGAATTATGCAAACATATGCCTAATCTTTTGTCGGGCAGGGCTTTAGCCCGGCAACTGTGGTGATATAACGCAAGCCTAAAGGCTTGCCCAACAATGCTTTGCCATGAAGCTTGCATAATTCGGGATAATGTTGCGACTTAAGTTCCTCTGCATTACTGGGACCAAATAAAATTTTCTCCTTGCCATTTTTAAAAAAAATATTATATTTCTTCCTATTAGCACTCGATTAATTAGAGTGCTAATAGGAAGAGGGAGAAGTTTTTAGTTTGTTCTTATGAGCCAAGGTTAGATAATCGTTAAGGAGGGAGGTATCTATGAAGGTTAGACCATTGCATGACCGGATCCTGGTTAAGAGGATAGAAGAGGAAGAGACCAAGGAAGGCACTATTATTATCCCAGATACTGCAAAAGAGAAACCCCAGGAAGGCAAGGTGGTTTCAGCAGGTAGTGGCAAGATATTAGAAGATGGTAAGCGGCAACCCCTGGAGGTTAAGGAAGGGGACCGGATATTATTTGGCAAATATGCCGGTACCGAAGTGAAAATCAATGGGGAAGAGCTGTTGATGATGCGGGAAGACGACGTATTGGGAATTATAGAGAAATAAAGAAGATGTTGAAAGTTTAACCGAAAATAACGTTAATAAGAGGAGAGAAAACATATGGCAAAGATGTTGCTTTATGACGAGGAGGCTAGACAAAAGATGCTTAAAGGGGTAACCCAACTGACTGATGCGGTGCGGGTAACCCTGGGCCCCCGGGGCCGCAATGTCATCCTGGACAAAAAATTTGGCTCCCCTACCAGTACGAAAGATGGTGTCACGGTTGCCAAAGAGATCGAGCTGGAGGACAGGTTTGAGAATATGGGTGCCCAGATGGTCCGGGAAGTAGCCAGTAAGACCAGTGATGTAGCGGGTGATGGCACCACAACGGCAACGGTGCTGGCATATGCCATTTATCGCGAGGGGATGAAGAATGTGACCGCAGGCGCTAACCCTATGGACCTGAAGCGTGGCATAGAAAAGGCCGTAAATGCGGTAATTGAGGAGATTAAGAAGATGAGTACCCCCACTAAAGGGAAGAAAGAAATCTCCCAGGTGGGTACTATCTCGGCCAATCAGGACCCCACTATTGGTGATCTGATAGCGGAAGCTATGGAAAAGGTAGGAAAGGATGGGGTAATAACAGTAGAAGAAGCGAAAGCAATGGATACCACCCTGGAAATTGTTGAGGGGATGCAGTTTGATAAAGGGTATCTTTCACCGTATTTTGTGACTGATGCCGAGCGAATGGATACAGTATTGGAGGAGCCTTATATTCTAATCAATGAGAAGAAGGTTAGTAATATGAAGGAATTGCTCCCCCTATTGGAGCAGATAGCCAAGATGGGTAGGCCGCTCCTGATTATTGCGGAGGATGTAGAAGGAGAGGCCCTGGCCACTTTGGTTGTTAATAAGCTGAGAGGAACCCTTAAATGTGCTGCTGTCAAGGCCCCGGGTTTTGGCGATCGGCGTAAGGCCATGCTGGAAGATCTTGCGGTCCTAACCGCAGGTAAGGCTATCTCTGAAGACCTGGGTATTAAGCTGGAGAATGTCAGGCTAGATGACCTGGGCCGGGCCAAGAGGGTTACTATTGACAAGGAAAACACTACTATAATAGAGGGTTATGGTAAATCCTCGGATATCGAAGGCCGGGTAAAGCAGATACGGATCCAGATAGAAGAGACCACCTCTGATTATGACCGGGAAAAGCTCCAGGAGCGGCTGGCTAAACTGGTCGGTGGGGTAGCAGTAATCAAGGTAGGGGCCGCTACTGAGACCGAGATGAAAGAGAAAAAGGCCCGGGTAGAGGATGCCCTGAATGCCACCAGGGCTGCGGTAGAAGAGGGTATTGTCCCCGGTGGTGGCGTGGCCTACCTGAGGTGTATCCCAGCCTTAGAAAGACTGAAGCTAGAAGGGGATCAGCAGGTGGGTGCTAACATAATAAAGCGTTCCATGGAGGAACCTTTACGGCAGATAGCGATAAATGCTGGCGTAGATGGATCAATTGTGGTCCATAAGGTAAAGGACTCGAAGGACAATATTGGGTTTGATGCTAATAACGGTCAGTATGTAGATATGATCAAAGAAGGGATCATTGACCCGACCAAAGTAACTCGGATTGCCCTGCAGAATGCCGCCAGCATAGCTGGTTTGATGCTAACTACCGAGGCCTTAGTTACCGATATGCCCGAGAAGGAGAAGATGCCACCTATGCCGCCCCATGGTGGTGGGATGGATATGTATTAAAATCCGCCCGTCAGTAAGTAAACAGTGAGGAAGTGAGCCGTCAGTCGTTAACTACTCACGGCTCACTCCTTACTCCTTACTTAATAATGGGGGCAGGTTTGCCGGCCTGGAGCCAGCTAGAATACCAGATATTGCCTAAGAGCTGGCAGGCCTCCACCAATTGCCTTATTATGATAGGTTTTAATCTTCTATCCAGCCGTTGATAATAAAACCCCTTAATACTGAAAAACCCTAATATCTCCTTGTTAGCCTGACGATCATTTTCTAAAATGGTTTCTACTATTAACCAACCCTTTAAGGAATAACCAAAAATATCCTCTACCCTAACCATTTCTGGAGAGGTTTTTTTAAGCTGCTTCCTCATTTCTACCCGGTACTGTTCTATCCGGGCATCTACCAGGCTATCTTCCAGCCGTTTATGGATACCATCATTGCCCGTCAGTTGACCATCATAATTAGCAGTAGTATGGAGGGGCATAAATAGGTCTGCTACATAATGTCCTAGATGACTGGCTCTCTGCCGCACTCCCTTCCAGTCTCCTTGTTCCATAGCCCGTTGCAATCTTTGTTGTGACCAAATGATCCACCAGGGTAAGATGCCTTCCTGCTGGATCATTTTTCGGCCAAACTTTTTAACCGCCTGCTGATAATCTCTGGGTAGCTCTTTAAAGGGGAATGGGCCATAAGCATCGAGGTTGATAAAGTGCTTTACCCCTTCCTCGGCACCATAAAGCTCTCTGAGGGCTATATCCGGGTCCGTCGCATGCTCAGAGATATATTCTTTATGGATAATGAAGAAAGTCTTTAGGGGTGAGGGAGGCAGCGTCTCACAGGCCAGATCATTAACTACCTTGTGGGTCTCTAATCCCCAGGGGTCCGCCCTGGTGGTAAAGAAAAGGATCAAATAAATAGAGAAGGTAATGATTACGGGAGTAAGGAAGATGGATTTTCTCAGACTAATGCGTGAGCCTTTCCACAAAGCTTTCTAAAGTCTCCCTCATCTGGTCTATATTATTATGCTGAGCTACGGCACAGTCACCATCCAGGTTCAGGAAGGAAATGCCTTGCCTGGCCAACTCGTCCCTTATGATCCTTATACCACCAACACTATAAGCACAGCTAAAATGGGAGAAATGGACAGCTCCATCTACCTGATAATCTTTTGCCATTCTAATGATATGCCGGAGCCGGTTCTCTATCGGGCCAATGGTCCGGCTCTGGCAGATCTTTTTAGCCAGGGCTCTCACCGGTTCATTCTCATACATCTCGTCCCAATGGATACTGTTCTGTTCGGTAGCTACTAGATGGGCGCCCAGCTCCTCCAGAAATTCAAAGACCTTAGGGACCGGTGGTAGGGCGTAGAGCCACATGAGGCGTATTTTTTCTGCGCCCCTGAGCCCTTGAGCGGCCCGAGCAACTATCTCTTCATAATACTTACTGGCCAGTTCCCCGGCTACCTTACCACAGATACCCATATTAAGCAGGCCAAAAAAGTCATCTTCCCTGCGGCCATATATCGGGGCTGGGACCTGCCTTTTCCATTCCTCGATCTTCAGTTGGATAGCCCGGATCTGATTACTGCACCTTATTAACCCCTTTAATTTCTCTTGATCAAAGGGCTTCCCAGTAGCCTGGCTAAGCTTAGCGATTATGCTCCTTAACTGTTCTTCTACATAATCTACAGACTCCGGGGAGCAGATAGGCGGCACTTCCAGAAGGAAATACTCGGTCTGGTAATGGCGGCTGGCATGCTCAAAAAAGCGCATGCCATCCTCACAGAAATCTGTAGAGCCGATCAATAAAACCGGCTTCAAGTAACTATCCGATAGGATGCCGCCCAGGCTAGTCCGTTGCACCGTGCAACTATCGGTACTAAATCCGGCGGATTCGGTCTCCATGAGGAAGTCCGGGGATTTCTTCACATGGCCGATTATTGTAGTTACCATCTCTGCATAGACAGGCAAGATACCAAAAGACCATATCAGCTCCTGAGGAAAGGTACAGCGGGTCCAGACCAACGGCTCATTACCTGTCAACTGGCGCTGGCAATTCTTAGCCATTTCCCATAAAGCCAGGTTACTAGCAAAAGGTTTCCTCTGGGCCCTGGCTTCTGCGATTTGATAGAATTCCTGATAGACCTCTCTTAAGCTAGCCATCTTATCTCCTCCCTTAACCTTTTGTCAGCATCTCGATAAAGGCCTGGATCCTGGTCTTCAACTGACCAAGGCTAGCGGTAGTACCATCGCCTTCCAAATGCAAATGGGGGATGGCCTTATTTTCTAGATCTGCCTTCAAAAAAGGATAAAACATCAACTCTGGGTCACAGAATTTTAAGGAGTAAGAAATTACCCCATTTACTCTGTAATCACCAATTAGTTGATAAATAAATTTTAGGCGTTGCTCCAGCCCCTTCATCCGCGCACAGGGGGCCCTTTCTAAATATCGTTCCGCAAGGGCTTCCCAGGGATCATCCCTTTCTGCTACTAACTGACCTATGCCCCGCAGGCCGGTACAAAGGTCTTCAGCTACTATGGAGAGGCCAAAATCTTCCATTAACTCAATGATATCCCCCCGGTCTATAATACTGCCAGTTATTAAGACCCTGGGTTGCCTGGTTTTATCCTGCATAGATAAATCTTTTCTTATCTCTTCCAGATAGCGTTCCAACTCCTCATTGAACCTGGCTGGATCAGACTTTGTGCTGGCCAGCATAATAGGGAATATTTCGCTGGCCCTCAAAGAGTAATGGTTACCCTCTCTGAGGCGTGATAATTCCAGCAATAGTCGTCGGGTCTGGTTGATTAGCCGGATAGCTCCCCAGAGGTTATCGTCTGTTATCTTTAATGAGAAACGCTCCTCCAATTTCTGCGCAAATGTATTTAATTCCTTAATGTAAAAGGCCCTCTTCGATACCGTATCATCTCTGGGCAATTCTATAATATGGGTAAAGCCAGTCTTTATATAATAGCGCCAGAGATCATGTAATCGCCTCATGGCATCACAAGAGTTGACGAATATCACCCCGGCCAACTGGTCATAACTACCCTCCAGGGCTATATCCAGTATCTGCCTCACATATGCACACATGGTATTGTGCGTATAACCATCGGCTTGCTTTATCGCCTCATCCCGGGTATTCAGTTTTATGGGTTGGAGACCGGCTGCTACAATAATTTCTATTGGTGTATAGGAACAGAGATAGCCTATCTGGGGCTTTTCTTTATCCGGATTACAGTAGCGGTTATCAAAGCTAAATTGTCCCATTTTTTTATCTTACCCAAAAGCCATCCTGTTTATCCTGTAGTTCCATAAGGAATTTTTGCGCCCGGGCAATAGCACTATTTAACTGATAATCATTTTGACCTTTATCAATTCAGGGGGTAGATTGCATCATGAGAGCACACTATGAGTCTGCCCGGCTCCTTTATCACCCAGGAAGAATTTTATAGCCTCCTCCACCCTTCCTAAATTTACCCTGGTATCAATACAAGGACCATTGGGCCGTTGGTTCAATACACTCAAGACTAATAATGGATAAGTATCTTGGATGCCGGAGATCATCTCCTTGGTACAGGCTACAGCCACCACTGCCTCAGGTTTAATATCTTTTATGAATGTTCGGGCGAGTTCCCCACCAGCTACAATAGTCAGCTTCACCCCATATCCATCTGCTATCTCGCATAAATCCTTAATCCCGCACTCCCCACACCGCTGACAATTACTCCCCTGTGGAGTTAGCCTAATCGGGCAACGGGAATTTTGTAAACAATGGGGCAGGAGGAGCAGTATCTTTTGAGGATAGATGCGGTATGTCTTAGCCCGGATAAGTTTATTAATTACTTCAAGAAAGGATTCCTGGATTTGTTCCTTCGAGATACGTAAGATTTTTCCCACTGATACAGTAAGAGGAAAGAAAAAGGAGATAGTTATTTTTTTTATCTTATCATTGAAAGGTAATTCAATCCCCGTGAATAGATTTATTCCTAGCAAAAAAATACTGGAACCCACTATTAGGAAAAAACCTATCACCCCCCCCTTTATTAAAAGGCCAAAATACGGATTGTAATGCTTAGTCAATCCTGAAGCTATTTTGAATAGTACGTAAGTAGCTCCTGCGATACCCAGGAGAAGGAGGAATAAGAGAGAAAAAAATAACCTCTCTTTACTCCAACTTGCATGGGTGAATCGGAATATTTGTCTGGTACGAGTCATGCTAAAGCCTTCCAGCAATCTCTCTTATACATTATAATATAGAGCAGATATTCTCGGGTCATATAGTGATCCTTTAGTATCTCTACAATGCTATCAGGAAGCCTTTCCGCTACCGGGCAGCAGCTCGTTATAGGAGTAGAGGAAAATATAAGTATATAATACTCCCCTTTTTATTTATGTCAAAGAGATTGTATACCAATAAAATATATGGCCTTAGCAATAGAACCGGTAAGAATCAATCTCAAAGTAATTTTGCTCAATATTCCATCGTATTTCTACTACCCTATAGTTGACGTCAACATATATTTGAGGGATAATAATTAACCAGCCTGCCTATCACGAAAAATTATAAGGATTTTTCTAGCTTCGCTAAAGAAGATTTTCATAAGGATACTTATCTTTTTGAGGTCACTTATGACAAATTGTATAGCTATTATTGGTGCCTTAAAGGATGAGATTGATGGTATTAGGAGGGAGATAGACCTTAAGGCCAAGATGACCCTGAATTCTTTCTTATATTACCAGGGTCGCTATCAAGACCGAGAGATCATACTGGCTCTATCTGGCATGGGCGAAAAAAATGCCCGGGAGGCTACCAAAGTCCTATTAGACCACTTTAATCCGGTATCTCTCATCTCTATTGGTATTTCTGGGGCAGTGGACAGCCGATTGAAGGTAGGAGATCTGGTGATTGGTCGGAGGGTATTGGTGCAAAATTCTCCTCAAATAGCGGCAGTATCGTTGGATAGATTGGTCGAGCTAGCCTCGGTAGCTTGCCGCAGGCTCCAGTTAACCCCTTACCTGGGAGATCTTATTACGGTATCCAGGGTAATCGGTAGCTCGGAGGAGAAAAAGGCAATATTCCTCGATACCAGGGCCTTGGCCGTAGAGATGGAGACGGCATTTATTGGCCTGGAAGCTGCCCAGAAAGGATGCCCTTTCCTTGCGCTGCGATCTATCTCTGACATTGCCGATTACACTTTTAAAGTAGAGGTCAATCAGATAACAGATAATGGTGAGCTCAATCCTGCCAAATTTATAAAATATACCTTGAGGCACCCCATGGCCTTATGGGAACTGGGCAAGATGAAAAAGAATATTAGAAAAGCCACCACCCGGCTAACCCTATTAGTACAGGAACTCCTCCCTATGATTTGACCTAATGCATTGGCAGGGATAGTAAACAATGGGCATACAAAAGAGGAAAGAAGATCATCTAGAACTTTGTCTCCAGGCTCAGGTAGAATCCCGCAACAAGACTACCCTGTTTGAAGATATAGAATTTATCCCTAATTCTATACCTCAAGTAAATCTGGATGAAGTTGACCCGGGTACTTTTTTTCTATCTAAAAGGTTAAAAGCCCCTATCCTGATTGGGGCGATGGTTGGAGGGACCAAAAGGGCTCAGGCTATTAATAAGGCTTTAGCCTCAGCCGCCGCCAAGTATGGTTTGGGTTTCGGTGTAGGTAGTCAGCGGGCCATGCATGAGCTGCCCTCTTTAGCCCTTACTTACCAGATCAGGGATGTAGCTCCTGACATCCTATTTCTGGCTAATCTTGGTATCCAACAGGCCCGGAATATATCCTCAGAAGAAATACAGGCCCTGGTAGATAGTATCGAGGCTGATGCCATATCTATCCATCTCAATACCGCTATGGAATTGATCCAGCCAGAAGGTGATACAGATTTTAGTAAAAGTTATGAAACACTAGAGAGATTGAACCAAAGCCTTAAATGCCCCTTAATTGTTAAAGAGACCGGGGGAGGCTTATCTCGCGAGGTAGGGTTAAAGCTCAAAGCCATCGGGATAGACTTAGTAGATATAGGTGGGGCTGGGGGGACATCCTGGGTAGGGATAGAATCTTTGCGTAGCCAGGGGGTAGCGAAACAACTAGGGGAGCTATTTTGGGACTGGGGTATCCCTACCGCAGCTAGTTTATGTGAGCTGAAAAACCTTGGCTTTACTACTATTGCCTCGGGTGGTATAAGGAACGGGTTAGACATAGCTAAAGCCATTGCTCTAGGGGCTACAGTAACAGGTATAGCCTTGCCTTTCCTGAAAGAATACGCTAGCGGAGGGATGTCGGCGGTAGAGGCCTATATTGATTATCTAGTTAAGGGATTACGTATGGCTATGCTCTTAACCGGATGCCGCAATCTGACCGAACTCCAGCAGCAAAAACTGGTTATTACCGGCAAATTGAAGGACTGGCTCATTTCACGCCATCTACCCTTGCCCTGAGTGTAAGATAAACCACAAAGCCACAAAGCACAAAAAGAAGAGTGATTAGGGCATTGGGTAATTGGGTCATTAGGCAATTAGGGCATTCAGCAACCTTAAGGCAATAACCCAATGACCTAATGACGCAATAACTTAATAACCAATATTAAATGCTTGGTGTCCTTTGTGTCTTTGTGGTAACAACTTCAACCTGGGGGGAAAATAAGATGGGAAAAGCTACTATCTATGTCCAGGAGACCCAAGACAGAAAGGGTTTTGTACGACAAGTATTAGACCTTTTTGCCGAAAAATTGGCTATCCCACAACGGAGAAAGGTC
>Ga0156295_1150_pt3 | contig 13043 bp, 10 predicted proteins | sample RifCSPlowO2_12_FD_107943 | JGI IMG/M metagenome (GOLD analysis project Ga0156295, IMG submission 107943) | Nitrospinae bacterium RIFCSPLOWO2_12_FULL_45_22 | reverse complement strand
TTCTGGCTTTTGATACAGCCACTAAAACCGGTAGTGTTGCTATTACTTATGAGGATCAGTTAATAGTCAATTATACTAGAAAGTCTGATATATCGCATTCCAAAAGGCTCCTCTCCTCTATTGAACTGGCCTTAAAAGAAACCTCCCTTACCTTAGAAGACCTTAGTGGGTTTGGTGTTACTATTGGGCCAGGCTCTTTTACGGGCTTAAGGATCGGGCTGAGTGTAGCCAAGGGGTTGGCCTATGCTACTGGTAAACCATTGGTGGGGGTTTCTACGCTAGAGGCTATGGCCTTTGGGCTACCTTTTGTCCCCTACCTGATTTGTCCTGTACTGGATGCAAGAAAAGGGGAGGTTTATGCCGGTTTTTATAAAAAACATGGGCCTACCCTGCAGAGGGCCTTTCCGGAAATGGTTTTACCGCCTAAGGACCTTTGCCAATATATCCACGAGCCAGTAATATTCCGGGGAGAGGGCATAGGGTTGTATAGAGACCTTTTCCTGCAGGGGTTGAAGAAAGAGGCTTTTTTTGTTGCTGAAGGGAGGAGTGCTTCAGTAGGGGCCTGTGTGGCCTTACTGGCTTTTGAAAAGATAAAAGAGGGCCAGCTAGAAGATATTAGCTCCATAAAACCCCACTATATTAGACCTTCAGAAGCGGAAATTAAATGGGGAAGAAAAGGAGTGAGGAGTAAGTAGTGAGGAGAAACCCTATAACTTCTCCCTTACCACTAACTCCTAACTCTTTACCCCTGGCGATTAGGGATAAGAGGGGGCGGCAATGTTTGCCGTGAATACTTTTGCGTATATTTTTGCTAGGAGGGGGGTATTTATATGTGGGAGGAGGAAGATGATCTGATAGAAAGTCTTAAGAGAGAGGATAAGGAGTTTTGCCATCTCCTGGAAGAACATCAATATTTGGAGAAGAAGCTAGAAAAATTAAATAAATTACGCTACTTGACCCATGAGGAGGAGATGGAGCGTAAAACTCTTCAAAAACGAAAGCTGCTCGGTAAAGATAGGATGGCAGAAATACTAAGAAAATATAAAGCCGAAAAAGTACAGCCGGATTAGAGATATTGACTGACAGTAGTTTATATGTTAATTTTCCACCCAAGTTAAGGCATCTTTCAATTTGTCGTGTCCGTGTCGGTGGAACGTGTCCGTAAAAATCACGGTCACGGAACACGGACACCGACACGATAAACACTGAGATTTGGATTTAGAATTTTGATATTGTTTAGGGTTTAGCGCTTGGGATTTAGAGTTTGTTAAGCCGGGTTGCTCTCAGTAAATGTGACAATGTCAAGTTAAAGGAGTGGTTTTTTTGCGCAGTAATATCATTAAGGAGGGGATAGAGCGGGCACCGCACCGGGCGCTATTGTATGCTGACGGTATGACCCGCGCTAGCCTGAGTAAGCCTTTTATCGGTGTTGTAAGTAGTTTTACCGATATTATACCCGGTCACTCAAGCATGCGGGAGCTAGAACGCTTTGTAGAGAAAGGGGTTCATAGTGGTGGTGGCTACCCCTTTATCTTTTCTGTCCCGGGCATCTGTGATGGTATAGCTATGGGCCATCACGGTATGCACTATTCCCTGCCATCCCGGGAATTGATAGCAGATATGATCGAGGTGATAACCGAGGCCCATGCCCTCGATGGCCTGGTGCTAATAACCAATTGTGACAAGATAACCCCGGGGATGCTGATGGCATCTGCCCGGCTGGATATTCCGGCTATCGTCCTGACAGCGGGTCCCATGCTTGCGGGCAGGATAGGTCAGAAGCGTCTCTCGCTGGTACGGGATACCTTTGAAGCGGTAGGCAGATACCGATTAGGAGAAGTTTCACAGGAGGAGCTTAGTCAGTTGGAGCTAGAGGCTTGTCCTGGACCCGGCTCCTGCCAGGGGCTATATACGGCCAATACAATGTCGTGCTTGACCGAGGCATTAGGAATGTCGTTAGTTGGCTGTGGCACTTCTCTGGCCGTATCCGCCAAGAAGAAGAGGATAGCCTTTGAGAGTGGAGAACAGATAGTAAGGTTGATAAAAGAGGATTTTACACCCCGTAAAATATTGACCTTAGCAGCCTTTGAAAATGCTATCCGCCTGGATATGGCTTTAGGTGGCTCTACTAATACTATCTTGCACCTGATGGCTATTGCCCATGAAGCAAAGGTAGGACTCGACCTGGAGCTATTTGATGAGATTAGCACTACTACCCCCCACCTGGTGAATCTACGACCTGGGGGAGAATATTTTATGGAGGACCTGGAATATGCCGGTGGGGTCCCGGCAGTCCTGAACCGCCTGAAGGACCACCTAAAAGATTCTCTTACCATATCTGGTACTCCCTTAAATACCATTGCCCAGAGTAGTCAGGTCTTGGACCCGGGAGTAATAAGACCCCTGGAAGAGCCTTTCCATCCCCAGGGCGGGATAGCTATCCTACGCGGGAATCTGGCCCCCGCGGGGGCCGTTATCAAACAATCGGCTGTAGCAGAAGGAGCCCGGCTGTTTCAGGGTAAAGCAAGGGTCTTTGAGTCGGAAGAAGATACTATGAAAGCTATCATGGCGGGTGAGATAAAGCCGGGGCAAGTGGTGGTAGTAAGGTATGAAGGGCCTAAAGGGGGTCCAGGGATGCGGGAGATGTTGGGCCCTACGGCCGCTTTGATGGGTATGGGTTTAGGTGAGACGGTAGCCTTAATAACCGATGGGCGTTTTTCCGGGGGGACCAGGGGTCCCTGTGTAGGCCATATTTCCCCAGAGGCTATGGAAGGTGGGCCAATAGCCTTATTACATAATGGGGATGAGATAGAGATAGATTTAGAGAGAAAGGTGATCCAGCATTTTCTGGCCGATGGAGAACTAGAAGCGAGGCAAAAGGCATGGACCCCTCCACCAATAAAGATACAAAAGGGTTATCTGGCCCGCTATGCTAAGCAAGTTACCTCGGCTAGTACTGGTGCTATCCTGCGGGGGTGAGAAAAAGATAGACGGTTTATGAAGAAGAGTGGCGCTGAAATATTTGTCGAATGTTTGCTACGAGAAAAAATAGATACCATCTTTGGCTTCCCTGGTGGTGTGGTATTGGATGTTTATAATGTTTTATTTGACGCCCCTTTACGCCATATCCTAAGCCGACATGAGCAAGGGGCGGTACATGCCGCTGATGGGTATGCCCGGGCAAGTGGTAAACCGGGGGTGTGTTTAGTAACTTCTGGTCCGGGCGCTACCAATACCGTTACCGGGATTGCCACTGCTTATATGGACTCGGTGCCAATTGTAGTCTTTACTGGTCAGGTACCTACCAGGATCATTGGGAATGATGCCTTCCAGGAAGCGGATATAGTGGGTATAACCTTACCCTGTACTAAACATAATTATCTGGTGAAGGATATAGCAGACCTGGCCCGGACGATAAAAGAGGCATTCTTTATTGCTACGACGGGCCGGCCCGGGCCAGTTTTAGTTGATCTACCCAAAGATGTCCTGGCGGCTAAGGGCGACTTTAAATATCCAGAAAGGGCCTATATCCGGGGATACAACCCCACTTACGAAGGGCATGCCGGGCAGATAGCCAAGGTAGTTAAGATCATTGCCCGGGCAAAGAGACCAGTAATACTAGCTGGTGGGGGAATTATTATCTCTGGGGCCTCTGAGGAGTTACGTCAGTTAGCAGAAATTGGCCAGATACCTGTAACCACTACCCTGATGGGTTTAGGCGGTTTTCCTGCTACCCACGCTTTATTCCTGGGTATGCCGGGCATGCATGGCATTTATACAGCTAATATGGCCCTCAGTGAGGCGGACTTGCTTATAGCTATAGGGAGCCGGTTTGATGATCGGGTAACCGGGAACCTGGAAGAGTTTGCCCCACACGCAAAAATCGTCCATATAGATATTGATCCTACCTCTATAGGGAAGAATGTTAGGGGAGATTATCCAGTAGTAGGGGATGCCAAGAAGATATTGTCCAAGATGAACCCCTTACTGAAAAAAGAAGAGAAAGACTGGTTGAAAGATCATGAAGAATGGCTCCGGGAGATAGAGGAATGGCGGAAAAACCATCCCCTAACCTATAATAACCAGGGAAAAAAGATAAAGCCCCAATATGTTATTGAACAGATTAATGAAGCTACTAAGGGAGAGGCCATAATAACTACTGAGGTAGGACAGAATCAGATGTGGACGGCTCAATTCTACAAGTTTACTAAACCACGTACCCTATTATCTTCCGGTGGTTTAGGGACCATGGGCTATGGCTTCCCGGCGGCTATCGGCGCCCAGGCTGCCTTTCCTGATAAGATAGTCATTGATATTGCTGGTGATGGAAGCTTTCAGATGAACATTCAAGAATTGGCTACCGCTGTCCAGTACCGGCTTCCAGTTAAAGTAGCTATCCTGAATAATAAATACCTGGGTATGGTCAGGCAATGGCAGCAACTTTTTTATAATCGGCGCTATTCCTATACTTGTCTAAATTCTAATCCTGATTTTGTCAAGATTGCGGAGGCCTATGGTGCAGTAGGGTTGCGGGCCAGTGAGCCCGAGGAGGTCAGGCCCATTATAGAACAAGCCCTGGCCATCCCTAAGCCCGTAGTTATTGACTTTGAAATAGATAGGGAAGAGAATGTTTATCCTATGGTTCCAGTCGGTGCCTCTATCCGTAGGATGCTCTTGGCTTAAGGATCACTTTTAGCAGGGCAAGGCCCTGCGGCTACAGGATATTGTCAATGAAGTAGCAGCATCGCCTTGCGATGCTTAGATCTATCGGTACCGTAAGACGGTGCAACTACGTTAGGTGGCTTGATTGATGGCGGATAAAATCTTTGAAAATGCAAAATCGCGGCATACCATATCCCTTCTGGTAGAGAATAGGTTTGGCGCCCTTACGCGGATAGCAGGGCTTTTTAGTGGTCGCGGTTTTAATATAGATAGCCTCACTGTAGCCCCAACCGTTGACCCTAGCATCTCCCGCATGACTATTGTTACCCGGGACAATGGCCAGATCATAGAGCAGGTCATCAAACAACTGCGGAAATTGATAGATGTAATCAAAGTGGTTGATCTATGCGAAGAGGATTATGTAGAGCGAGAAATGGCCTTAATTAAAGTAGAATCTGAGCCGGAAAACCGGGCCGAGGTCTTACGTATTGTAGATATCTTTCGGGGCAAGATTGTGGATGTCAGCGCTACTACTTATACCTTAGAAATAACGGGTGATGAAGAGAAGCTGGGGGCCCTGATAAATCTCTTAAAACCCATTGGTATTATTGAGATAGCCCGGACAGGTAAGGTAGCCTTAGGGCGTGGCAATAAAGTCTTGAAACTCTAAAAATGTAAAGGGAGCTAGGTATGGTAAAAATCTATTATGAGCAGGATGCTGATTTAGCTTATCTTAAAGACAAGAAGATTGCTGTTATTGGCTACGGGAACCAGGGTCGGGCCCAGGCCCTTAACCTGAAAGATAGTGGTCTCAAGGTAATAATAGGTACTTTGAAAGATGCGACCTGGGATCAGGCAGTGCAAGATGGTATGGAGGTTCAGACGGTAAAAGAAGCGGCCTCTTCCGGGGACGTAATCGCCCTCCTTATCCCGGACGAGAGGCAAGCAGAGGCCTATGCTCAGAATATATCGCCCGTTCTAAAAAAGGGGAAGGCCTTAGACTTTGCCCATGGTTTCAACATCCATTTTGGTCAGATAGTCCCTCCCCCAGAGGTAGATGTATTTATGGTAGCACCGAAAGGGCCGGGGCGATTGGTACGGCGCCTGTATGAAGAAGGTCGAGGGGTACCGTGCCTATTTGCTATCCAGCAGGATGCTTCTGGCAAGGCCAGGGATATAGCCCTTGCCTATGCCAAGGGCATTGGGGGGGCCCGGGCTGGGGTCATTGAGACTACTTTCAGCGAGGAAACCGAGACCGATCTATTTGGCGAACAGGTGGTACTCTGTGGTGGGATAACGGCCCTGGTAAAGGCCGCCTTTGAGACGTTGGTAGAAGCTGGCTACCAGCCAGAGATCGCCTATTTTGAATGTATGCACGAATTGAAGCTCATTGTTGACCTCATGTATGAGGGTGGGATAACCAGGATGCGCTCCTCTATTAGCGATACTGCCCAGTATGGCGACTTGACCCGCGGACCCCGGATTATAACAGTTCAAACACGGCAGGAGATGAAGAGGATACTGGCAGAGATCCAGTCAGGGGAGTTTGCTAAGGAATGGGTATTAGAAAATCGCGCCAATCGCCCTAGCTTTAATGCCTTGACCCGGAAGGACGAAGGACATCTGATAGAAGAAGTGGGCAAAAAGCTAAGGGCCATGATGAGTTGGATAGGCAAATGATAAAAAGATTACCTATCGTCCCAGAAGGGTTACCCATTATCCTGACCTTTTCTGGCCTGGCTCTATTTTTCTATCTACTGAAACTTGTACCCCTTTACCTTCCCTTTTTCTTTCTGGCACTGATAACAATATATTTTTTCCGGGACCCGGAAAGAACCCATCCTGCTATACCCCAGGCTATTATTTCTCCAGCCGATGGACGGGTGATTGGTTTGGAAAAAGTATATGATGAATCGTTCTTCAAAAAAGAGGTCTATTGCGTCAGTATATTCCTATCCCTCTTCGATGTCCATATCAATCGCTCACCCTATTCTGGCCGGGTAGTTAACACTGAGTATAGACCAGGTAAGTTTTTACCGGCTTTATGGAGGAAGGCAGCCAAACTTAATGAACAGAATAGCATCTTATTGTCTGGCGATTTCGGTCCATTAGTAATAAGGCAAATAGCTGGTTTTATTGCCCGGCGGATAGTATGCTGGGTTAAACCAGGCGATTATTTAGCATGCGGCCAGAAATTAGGTCTGATCAAGTTTGGTTCCAGGGTGGAACTGCTATTTCCTGTGGTGTGTGAGCCATATATCAAAGTGGGTGATAAAGTCAGGGCAGGAGAAACTATTATAGCCAAATTCATAGCATAGGAATTTCCTTTTTGGACGCACCACCCACTCCGTGGGTACCCGACGTAGATTACACTATTTAAGGAATACAGGAGTTAAAATTCAGAAGTCAGCATGAAAGGAACAACTTATTTTCTATTCTGAATTCCGGCTTCTGACTCCTGTATTCTACTTATCTGCGTGGATCTGCGGAAATCTGTCTCCGAAATATAATTTAAAATGGGGAGTAAAGAGCTTGAAGAAAAAGGAGATTAAACGCAGAGGGATTTATATAATACCTAGCTTGCTTACTTCGGCCAACATATTTTGTGGTTTTTATTCCCTGATCAGTGTCTATTATGAGCGTTACTACGCGGCTTCTTTAGCTGTTTTGATAGCCATTATTATTGATGGGTTGGATGGTAGGGTAGCAAGGTTTACTAATGCCTGTACCGACTTTGGGGTAGAGTATGATTCTTTAGCCGATTTTATTACCTTTGGAGTAGCCCCTGGGGTTCTGATCTATTCGTGGAGTCTTAAGCCTTTGGGGCGTATCGGTATATTGGCGGCTTTTGTTTTTGTTATCTGTGGCGCCTTGAGGCTGGCGCGGTTCAATGTGCAGTTTTCCGGGATAAAGAGCAAAGATTTTGTGGGCTTGCCTATACCGGCGGCAGCGGGTTTCCTGGCCATACTGGTCATTTTGAGTAAAGATTTGTCTTTATCTGAAGAACGGATCAGGGGGTTGCTCTTTTTGATACCGGTATACTTATTGGCCTTTTTAATGGTGAGCAACATCAGATACCCTAGTTTTAAACACCTTAATCTAAGAAAGAGAAAGCCCTTTGGGCTCTTAGTAGTAATGGTATTAGCTATCTTAGTGGTCGGCTCTCTCCCCCAGATCTCGATTTTCCTCCTCTTGTTTTCTTACGTAGTATCAGGGCCAATAAGGGCCTTGATCGCTCCCTATAAGAGAAAGCCTAAGGCTGGGGCCGAGGTAGCTGAGGAGCAGGCATAAACCTGGTCATTAGTCACTGGTCATTGGTCATTGGGAGGAAAGGTAGGTTAAATGACTAATGACAAATGACAAATGACAAATGACAAATGACAAATGACAAATGACAAATAACCAATATGTGGTTTGCCAGAAACAAAACCGAGCTAAAAAAGATTGGCGATAATAATAAACTAGATATTCCTGAGGGATTATGGATAAAGTGTAATGCATGTAAGGCAATAGTTTATAAGAAGGAAGTAGAGAAAAATTCTAAAGTTTGCCCCAAATGCAATTACCATTTTAGGATTAGTGCCCAGGAAAGGATAGATTTATTAACCGACCCCAGCACCTTTGAAGAGGTTGACTCCCTTCTAACAACGGCTGATCCCTTAAAATTTAAGGATTCTAAGCGCTATCCAGAGAGGGTAAATCAGGCCAATAAGGCTCTGGGGATAAGGGAGGCAGTGATTTGTGGTTCAGGCCGATTGAATAATACCCTTATTCAATTGTGTATCTTTGAGTTTAATTTCATGGGGGGTAGCATGGGTTCAGTGGTGGGTGAGAAGATAAGCCGTTCTATTGAGCGGGCTATAGACCAACACATTCCACTGGCCATAGTTTCTTGCTCGGGTGGGGCCCGGATGCAGGAAGGTATCTTGTCTTTAATGCAGATGGCTAAAGTAAGCTCATGCCTGGCAAAATTCTTTAAGCAAGGGCTTCCCTATATCTCTATCCTGACCGATCCTACGACAGGTGGTGTCTCTGCTAGCCTGGCTATGTTAGGAGATATTATTATAGCTGAGCCAGGGGCCTTGATAGGATTTGCGGGGCCCAGGGTGATAGAACAGACTATTAAACAGAAATTACCTGAGGGCTTCCAACGGGCGGAGTTTCTGCTTAAACATGGTATGATTGATATGGTGGTGGCAAGGAGAGAATTAAAGCAAACCATAGGGAATATCATTAATCATCTAGGGTTTAATTAACCAAGATTATTCACTACAGAAGCGCAGGGAACGCAAAGGGGATAATGGGTCATTGGGTGACTACGTTATTGCGATATTACTTAATAACCTAATAACGTAATGACCTATTGAGGGTCTCGGGGTCCTCTGCGTCTTTGCGGTTTTACGGGATGATGGACTATATGGACTATAAGGAAGAATTTAATTATCTTGATTCTTTAACCGGTGCAGGTATCAGACTGGGCCTTCAACAGATGGAAGAGAGCCTTTCTTATCTAGGGAATCCCCACTGCCAGTTAAACACTATTCTTATAGCCGGCACCAATGGTAAGGGCTCTACCGCTACTATAATAAGTTCTATTTTAGAGGCCAGTGGTTACAAGGTAGGTCTGTATACTTCTCCCCACCTGGATAATTTCCGGGAAAGGGTAAAGATCAATAGGATACCTATACCAAAGAATATGGCCGGCCAACTCATCCGGAGAGTCCGGCAACTGGAAGCATCTTTAACTTATTTTGAATTTATTACCGTCATGGCCTTGAGCTATTTTGCCCAGGAGAAAGTGGATATAGCTATATTGGAGACAGGCATGGGTGGTAGATTAGATGCTACTAATGTAGTGAGGCCATTGGTATCTGTTATAACCAGTATTGGTTTAGACCATACTAACTATCTGGGCAATACCTTGCTAGCCATTGCCCAGGAAAAGGCTGGCATTATCAAGCGAGAGGGGAGGGCCGTATGCTCGCGGCTGCAACCTAAGGTCAGGCTCTTTATGGAGAAGCAGTGTGAGGCATTGAAGGCCAAATTATGGTTTTATGGAAGAGATTTCTGGGTAAGAAAATTAGAGAGTAGTAAGGATGGGCAGCGGTTCAATTTTTTTTCCCCTGGGATAAGATATGATGGCCTACGGTTATCCCTGTTAGGGGAGCATCAAATAATTAATGCTGCAACGGCGGTAGAGGTTTGCCACCAGCTTAATGATGCAGGGTTTATTGTCCAGCCGGATGATATAAGAAGGGGTCTGGAAGAGGTTTGCTGGGAAGGCCGGATAGAAATAATGGCCCATGATCCAGTAATACTCTTAGATGGAGCCCATAACCCCCAGGCCATTAAGGCTTTAGTAGCAGCCTTAAAAAAAATTTTTTCCTATAAAAAACTTTTTATCATTTTTGGGGTTTTACAAGATAAAAAATATGATATAATGATAAAAAATTTTTCTTCCCTTTTTAATAATAATGCTGTTATAATAATAACATGTCCCTCGACCCCCCGAGGGGCGGGGGTAGATTTAGTAGCAAAAGAAGTAATAAAGAGGGGGCAGAAGCCGATAATAATAGAAGACGTTCCCAAGGCTATAGCCTATGCCAAGGGCTTAGCAGGAGCGGAAGATATTATCTGTATAACAGGTTCTCTTTATACTGTAGGAGAAGCGCGTAAGGCTATAAAGAGCTTGGGGTTGGATCAAAAGTTAGATATATTTAGAAAGGCTTCATAAATTTATATTAGAGGAGAAATAATTATGCTATGGAAGAAGGGGGGGTTAAGAAGTCTTTATTGGTTATTATTAATATCCCTTTTGATCTTCTACCCATTAAAAACTCTGGCATCACCATCCTCTAAAGCTGCGCCCCCGCCTATGAGTATCTATGCCGACCAGATAGAAAACCAGGGGAAGACCAATACTGTTATTGCCCAGGGTTTTGTTGATATCCGCTATAAAGATATGCGGATACAAGCAGATTATCTGAAGGTAAACACCCTGACCGGTGACAGTTTTGCCTCTGGTAATGTAGAAATAAAGGATAAAGATAACCAAATTTTTTGTGAGAAGGCCAATTTCAATATCTTTAATAAGCAGGGGACTATTTATAACGGTAATGGCTTTGTCAACGCCCTTTACTATGTGGCGGCCCAGCAGTTGGAATGGTTAGGAGAAAACAAATATAAGGTTAAAGAAGGGACTATTAGTTCCTGCCAGGGTAAATCACCACCCTGGAGCTTCCATATGGGTGAAGCCGAGGTGAGTCCAGATAAGTATGCCTTTCTGAAAAACCCATCTTTCCGTATAAAAAATATCCCACTCTTCTATACCCCCCTGTTCTATGTCCCTATGTCCCAGAAGAGACGTAACAGTGGCTTTCTTACCCCGAAGATAGGCTTTGGTAATGAAGATGGTTTTACCCTGGGGAACAGCTTTTTTTGGGCGATCAAAGGTAATACTGACGCTACCTTTGGTTTCGATAGCCTGGGCCAGCGGGGTGTGAGGCCCAAGTTGGAATACCGATATTTCTGGGATAAGAATACCTCCGGGACTTTTGCTGGCTCCTTCTTACGAGACCAGAAAACTGGTGGGAATTTTTACAAGATAGATTTTGAGCATAACCAGAAGTTCAAGAATGATATCAAGGGCCGATTGAAGCTGGATATGCTTAGTGAAAACAATAGTGATAAAGAATTTGAAAAGGAGGTAGAGACCCGTACCAGACGTTACTCGGATTCCTTTCTTGATGTGACCAAGAGTTGGGAAAACAGCACTCTACAATTATATTCAGAATATTTGGAAGGGTTGAAGGAAGATAATGAGTCTGGTGATGCCCCTCAGCAAGTCTTTGCTAAATTACCTGAGCTCATCTATACCTTCCATAATCAGCAGATAAAGGATAGCCCCTTCTTTTTCCAACTTCAGTCCTCAGCGGTAGATTTTTATCGGGAAGAAGACGGTCGGAAAGAGCAAGTAGCCCGCTTTGATCTATTCCCTCAGGTATCTATGCCCTTTACCATGGTTCCCTGGTTTAGTGTCACTCCTTCCCTCGGTTTACGCGAGACCTATTATAACCCTTTACAAGGCGGTAGTGGTGATACCCTCTTCCGCCAGATGCCTTTATTTGAGCTAGATTTCCAGGGGCCAAAGACCTACCGGACATATAAAGTTAACTGGGATAAGATGTCTGCCCTGAGACACCTTATTGAACCGCGCATAACATATAACTATTCACCAGAATGGACCAAAGAAGAAGATCGGGCAAAGATTATAAAATTCGATTCTATAGATGATCTGGAACCCAAGAACCATGTCCAGTTTTCTCTGATTAACCGCTTCCTGGCTAAAGAAAAGGATTCGACGAGAGAAATCGTCAGGTTTGAGCTAGGCCAGGGTTACGATATAAGGGAATATAGTCTCGATAAGCAATATCCTTTCTCAGAGACTTTTTATGATCTGGATACCCATATCTTTCCTTTCCTGGAGCTGAATCTGGATGGGGCTTATGATATTTATGAAAATGCCTTTACCAGGAGTGGACAGAAGATAAGACTTACGCATAGAAAATGGGGATTTATTGACTTAGAGAGGAGATATGCCCGGCCTTCAGTAAGTAGTGATTTAGATGAGACTGAGGAGTTTTATAATGTAGGCTTTGGTATAGACTTTATTAAGAATTGGGCCCTCCAGTTCTCCACCCGTTATGATGCCGCTAAGGGTCTATTCTTAGAAAAGAATTATGCCTTTGGCTATCAAGGTTCTTGCTTTAATATTAGCCTGAATTTTATTGACCGCACCACAGAAACCGATTATTATCGCCAGAAGAGCGAGTATGAGTTTGGCTTCTTAGTAAGTCTGTATGGCTTAGGCTCTTTCGGCAAAGATATTAAAGGAAAGCCCATCTTTTCTCTCTATAATAAGTAATTGGTGGATTCCATTTTGAAGAAATATAACGCCAGGGATCGCTTTGCCCTGGCGTTATTGCTTTTAGGCAAACCCCCATTTATTGGACGCAGATTTCCGCAGATCCACACAGATAACTAGAATACAGGAGTCAGAATTCAGAATAGAAAATGGGTGTGGCTATTCTTTGTCAGTAAGCGTTCAGCTATTAGCCGTCAGCTTTCAGCAAAAACAAGGTGATACGAGAGATGTTCTACAATTTCCAAGCTGAGGGTTTCTATATAAGCTGTTGTTTTTATTTGTCTTGCTGACCACTGATTGCTGACGGCTGAACGCTTACCTTTGTCATAAAGGCTATGTAATAAATTTGTAGTGGTCGAGCTTGCTCGACTTTATTTGCAGAGCAAGCTCTGCCACTACCCTGCCTGTGCCTTGGCAGACAGGCATTCCTTAAATAGTGTAATCTGCGTCGGCTACC
>Ga0156295_1008_pt1 | contig 13091 bp, 9 predicted proteins | sample RifCSPlowO2_12_FD_107943 | JGI IMG/M metagenome (GOLD analysis project Ga0156295, IMG submission 107943) | Nitrospinae bacterium RIFCSPLOWO2_12_FULL_45_22 | reverse complement strand
AGCGGGCCGGTGGTCCAGATATATTTTCGCCGTATAACCCTCTTCTCTTTCAACCTGGGGTAAAAGGTCTCCAGAGAGATGCGCTGAAAATTATTTTCACAAAAAGATTCCTTATGGGGCTTGGTATTAATGGCATACCAACACTCCATTGTTCTATCCTCCTGGGAAAATGTCAAGCCCTGAGAGGGAGCTGACAAAGGAAGGGAGGAAGCAGCAGGCTATGGCACCCTGCCTGGGGTGCGTCTCCATAATTTAAAATTAAATCCCCGGAACAAATCAGGTTCAAATAGGATAGTGCTTTATTCTAGTGTAGTCAACCCAAAAACGAGTGGAGTTTTTTTCCACACCTCCTCTCACTGCTCGCTAAAAAGACCTGCCTGACAACTGATCCCTGACCCTGGTGAACTGTTACTAAGGCCTAGGGTCGTTAACGGGGATAATAAAAAATGGTTGACAATGGGGCATCTGGGATTAAAATAGGCCATAATATTTTCCCTGGAGAGAAGGAGTGCTATGGTGGGGGATGATATGGTTTTGTTAGATATGCTTATCAGAGAAAAAGGGTTTATCTCAGGAGAGGCTATAGCCGAGAGGTTAAAAGTTTCCCGCACAGCCGTCTGGAAGAAGATAAAGACATTACGGGGGCAGGGTTTTCATATAGAGTCGCAGCCCAACCTGGGTTATTGCCTGATCAGTTGCCCGGATAAATTACTCCCCGTCTTTATCAAGAGGGAATTAAAGACAGATTTCATTGGCCAGGAGGTCTATTATTATCCGGTTACTACTTCCACTAATGTGCTGGCCAAGGAGTTGGCCAGTCAAGGGGCCAGAGAAGGTACGTTGGTCATTGCAGAAGAGCAGACCCAGGGCCGGGGTAGGATGGGCCGGGAGTGGCTCTCGCCTGCCAATAAGAACATATTGATATCCCTTATCCTCCGCCCCCATCTCTCGCCTATCCAGGTGTCCTATATTACTATGATAGCCTCTCTATCTGTAGTGAAAACCATCGAGGCCCTAACCCCGTTGGAATCTTCAATAAAATGGCCTAATGACATAATGATCCGCGGGAATAAGGTTGGTGGTATACTTACAGAATTTTCGGCCGAGCAAGATCAGGTGGTCTATGTAGTCGTAGGTATAGGGGTTAATATGAATTTCGATCCTACTATATATCCTGAAATTGCCTATAGTGCCACCAGTATTTATTTAGAGCTAGGGCAGGAAATCTCCCGGCTAAAATTCCTGGTGGGTCTCCTACAAGAGATGGAGAAGGAGTATAAGGAGCTACAAGCGGGTAAGGGGCTTCTTATCGTAAAAGAGTGGCGTAATTCATTGATGACCCTGAATAAAGAGGTACGAGTCGTCTCTGAACAGGGAACCTTAGAAGGCATGGCTGAAGATGTAGATGAGCATGGGGCTCTGATCCTTCGGTTAGCCTCCGGCCAACAGATAAAAATCTATACTGGGGATGTCTCTCTGCAGATGAACAAAGCGTAAAGCGTAGAGTGTAAAGCTTAAAACTAAGTACACGAATTCACAAATACGCTGACATATTATAAACCTCCCAGCTAAATCTCGCAGCGGGTGTAAAATAAGGCGATAAGGAGATGCTGGAGATAAAGTTATGGAATATCAACAAGATAAGCTTACCGAGACAATAATACAAGCGATCATCAAAGTTCACCAAACTCTTGGTCCAGGCTTTTTAGAAAGCATTTACCGCAAAACGTTACTAATCGAATTAAGAAGTCAGTCTCTAAGAGTGGAGACGGAGAAGGAAGTAATCATTTATTACAGAGATGAGGAAGTAGGTCGGCACAGACTTGATCTTGTGGTGGAAGATAGGGTAATCGTAGAGCTGAAAACCGTGGAAGAATTGAGCAAAGCACATTATGCTCAGGTTCGTTCCTACCTGAAAGCCACCGGACTTAAATTGGCCATCCTTGTCAATTTTGCAAAAGAGATGGCAGACTTCCGAAGGATTGAGGCTGAATAGATGGATTATCTCCACATCTCCATAATCTCAAAATCTCCTCTTTTTACACAAGTAAATAGTTTTTAAATACGTCACCGAACTTATGAATTAGAGTATTAAGGTAATTTATCCTTAGTTTTGCGCTTTTCGTTTTAAGCTTTACATTGATAAATTTCATAGTGAATGGGTATAGCTTATGCTAGCTGCGATTAAGACATTGGGAGAGAAGGTTCTGGAAGGTAAGGGTATAAGCCTGTCTGAGGTCCGAGTTTTAACCGACCTAAACCGAAAGAATGATATCCTGGCTTTGGTGGCTGTGGCTTGTGAAGTGCGGGAGAGGCAAAGAGGCGATAAGGTGGATTTTTGTTCTTTGATCAATGCCAGGTCAGGGCAATGTCAGGAAGACTGTGCCTTTTGTGCCCAGTCTATCCACTATAATTCCTCGGCTCCTTCCTATCCTCTATTAGACCCTTCGATAATAATACAGGCAGCCAGGGAAGCGGAGCAGCGCGGGGCAGACCATTTCTGCCTCGTCACCAGTGGCAAAAGGGTAAGCAAGACAGAATTTGGGATGATATTAGAGACCCTGGAAGAGTTAAAGAGAACTACCGGGCTAAGGCTGGACTGCTCTTTAGGACACCTCCCCAGGGAATATATGATAGAGCTGCACCGGGTAGGGATTAGCCGCTATAACCACAACCTGGAGACCGCAGAAAGCTTCTTTCCTAATATTTGCTCTACCCATACTTATCAGGAACGCTGGGACACAATAAGGTCGGTACAGGAAGCGGGCTTAGAGGCTTGCTGTGGGGGGATAATAGGCCTGGGTGAAACATGGGAACAGCGGCTGGAACTAGCCTTTGCCTTGAAGGAGCTGGAAGTAGATTGTGCTACTATTAATATCCTTAACCCTAGACCCGGCACACCCCTTGAGCATACCCCCCCCCTACCACCCTGGGAGATAATAAAGACTATTGCTATCTTTCGCCTGATTTTACCAAATAGCATTATTAAGCTGGCTGGTGGAAGGGAGAGAAATCTGCGGGATTTGCAATCCCTGGGTATTTTAGCTGGTGCCAATGGCTTAATTATCGGTGGGTATCTTACTACACCCGGGAGGGATGCAGCCGAAGATTTGCAGATGATAAAAGATTTAGGCTTAGAAACTTATAGTGGCCGTTATTAGTCACTGGTCATTAGTCATTAGGTTAAATCCTTGTTGCTCTGCATTTGCTATTGACCAATGACTAGTAGAACGTTTCATTAAAATATATACATTAAAAACTTGTATTAGCCACAAAGGCACTAAGGCACAAAGAGTTATTTTTTCCTTTAAAAACAATGAATTAGAAATTTTGTGTCTTTGTGACTTCGTGGCAAAGACTTGGTTACGCATTGGAAACATTTTAATGTAACGTTACACTAGTGACCAATGACGTCGGCTATAGAAAGGAGGAAGAGATGGAAAAAAGACCATGCCGGATAGCTATCCTGGGGGCAGGCGGGCTGGGTAAGGCAGCCGCCCGTTTTATCAGCTTAAAAAGGGAGATGAGGTTAGTCGCTATCTGTGATCAAGGGGGCTATGCCTATAGCGAAAAAGGGTTGGATGGCCAGGAGATTTACCAGATAAAACCGCAGGGTTCAGTAGCTGATCTGTTTTCGGGTGGGGTGCATTGCCCGGACTCTATTGGTGAGATTATTGCCCTGGGAAAGTCTATTGATGGGATCTTTGTGGCCCTCCCTAATCTACCTAATGACTTTATCGCCAAAATAATAGAGCGCTTTATTGATGCCGGCTATAGCGGGGTGTTTACTGATGCCTTGAAAAGGACCAGGGCTATGGAGCAGATGTTCCAACTAGACCGAGGACTGAAAGAAGTCAGGAGTACCTACATTACTGGTGCTGGTGCGACGCCGGGCCTATTAACAGCCGCGGCGGTATTAGCTGCCCAGTCCTTCCAGCAAGTAGAGGAGGTAAAGATATGGTGGGGGGTAGGGGTCTCTAGCTGGCAGGATTATAAAGCTACTATTCGGGAAGATATTGCCCATCTGCCCGGTTATACTGTAGAAACAGCTAAAGCCCTGACCGATCAAGAAGTAGAGGCATTACTGGATGCCCGGGAGGGGAGGCTAGAATTTCAGGAGATGGAGCACGCCGATGATTTACTCCTGGAGAGAGTAGGGGTCGTAGATAGCCGGAATAAGGTCATAGTGGGTGGTATCATGGATACCCGATCTAGTAAGAAACCGGTCACTACCACGATGACCCTAACCGGTATAACCTTGAGTGGCCAGAAGAGCACGCATCGCTTCGTTTTAGGTGATGAGACCACTATGGCCGATAATGTGGTAGGCCCCGCCCTGGGTTATCTCAAGCGGGCCTGGTGGCTGCGAGACAAGGCTATCTATGGTGTCTATGGTTCTACCGAATTTATGCCGATGATAGTACGATGAGCTTCTGGCTGGAGGATTACCTGGGACAGGCTTTGGAAGAGATAGCGCAAAAGGGCCTGTCCCGTTCTTTAAAAAGTCTGGACGGCATACCGGGTCCTACAGCCTTCTGGCATGGCCAGGAAATAGTCCTCCTTTCTTCCAATAGCTACCTGGGGCTCCATGCCCATTCCCATGTTATCAAGGCAGCGCAGGAGGCCCTGGCCCACTATGGTACTGGTACTGGGGCTTCTCGTTTAATCTCGGGTAACCTGGCCCTACATGAAGAGCTAGAGAGGAAGCTGGCCCGGTTCAAGGGATACCCTGCAGCTATCCTATTCTCTACCGGCTATATGGCTAACCTGGGCCTTATTACTTCCCTGGCCCAAGGCCCCCAGGACTTAATCATCAGTGACCAGTTGAACCATGCCAGTATTATTGATGCCTGCCGCCTCAGTAGTGCGGCCCGGGCCATCTATCGTCACAAAGACTTAGAGCACCTCAAACAGATCCTCTCCCAAAGCCAGCAATACGCCCGGCACTGGATCATTACTGAAGGGGTCTTCAGTATGGATGGAGACCTGGCGCCATTACCTGGAATCTGTAAATTAGCTGAAGAGTATGGGGCCCTGGTCCTTATTGATGATGCCCATGGTTTTGGCGTGTTAGGCAAGGAAGGCCGGGGTACGGTGGAGCATTTTGGTCTGGAGGATAAAATACCCCTCCAGATAGGAACCCTGAGCAAGACCCTGGGGAACTTAGGTGGGTACGTGGTGGGGACAGAAAGGTTGGTGGATTATTTGCGGCACAAGGCCCGCAGTTTTATCTATTCTACCGCGCCACCACCCAGTATCCTGGCCGGCTCTTTAGCTGCTTTAGCATTGATAGAAAGCCAACCCCAGCTCCGACAACAACTATGGGCGCGGGTAAATTATTTCCGCCAGGCATTACTAGAGCTAGGCTTTGATCTGATGGATAGCCAGGGCCATATCATCCCTATCTTAGTAGGCGAGCTAGAGAAGACTAGCGCCTTTGCCCAGGGCTTGCTGGAACAAGGGGTATATACCCCCGCTATCCGACCCCCTACAGTGCCAGAAGGCAAATGCCGCCTGCGGATAAGCCTCATGGCTACCCATACCTCTGCGCAGCTCGAAAGGGCCCTGCTAGCCCTGAAAAATGTCGGCCAGTGTCTAAGAATAATATAAGTGAGAATAAAGATAGCCCTAACTGCGTCAAGGTGATAAACTTAACTTGATTGCATAGGAATTTCCATTTTATTTAATGCTAAAAAAGCAAAGGGGTAAAGATATGGAGCAGATACTGCAATTTAAATTAGAAACCCATATTTGCCCGGAAGAAGTAGGAGAAACGGAGATTCTTTGTGGTTGGGTGACCCATCAGCCAGCGACAGGTAAGGAGATAAGCAAACTCAGTCATATTTATTGTCATCGGCCCAGGATATGTTGGTTTGGATCAGATGATTGCCGCTGGGAGTGCTGGGAAGCCCTGGAAAAGAAAATAAAAAATTGACAGCCCATACTCCTGTCTATAAACTGTTAAGTTGAATAAGAGGACGCAGATTTCCCCAGATTCACGCGGATAACTTAGAATACAGGAGTCAGTAGTCAGAATTCAGAATAGAACTCGATCGTTCCTTCCATGCTGACTTCTGTATTCCCGAAATAGCATAATCTGCGTTCATCTGCGTCCAGAATTTCTGCGTGCTCTTCGGTGAATTAGTGAACTAATCTTATTGAGTAAAAGTGGTAGCTACTTTTTGTGCGAAATGAAGGATGTGGGAAATTTAGCGGGAAGCTAGGGCCGATAATATTTTTATAGGGAGGGGAGAGAGATGGCAGTAGTAGCAGAAAAGAAGTCCATAAAAGAATTACGGCAGGAACCCATTTATCAGAGCAAGGGCATGCGGGGCCTGGGCCGTATACTGGCCCAGGAAAAAAAGGAGAGTCGCATGCCTTATCGGGCTGGTATCAAGCTCTGTATTGAGCGGGCCCGATTGATTACTCAGAGTTATCAGGAGACCGAAGGGGAGCCTATGGTCTTACGCCGGGCCAGGGCCATAGCCAAGCTCTTAGATAACATGACTATATATATCTTACCCCATGAACGGATTGTCGGTAATATCGCCAGTAAACCCAGCTCCCTCATTACTTACCCAGAACTATTCTGGCGTTGGTTAGATAAGGCCATAGATGCTGACTATAAGGAGCTGCTGAGCGAAGATGAGCGGAGGGAACTGCACACCATCCATAAGTATTGGCAAAATAAGGCTGTACATGGCATGGAGCGGGAGCTGCTGCCTGACCAGATCAAGCCCTATTGGTTTTATAATAATCAAGGGGTATTTCTCTGGATCCATGGGGGGCGTACTGGTGTGCCTAATTATCATAAGCTCTTCCAGGTGGGGTTGAATGGGATAATAGCCGAGGCAAAAGAACGGCTGGCAGAGCTTGGAACTGACCCGGCTAGCTATCTCAATGCCAAAGAATATCTCTCCCGGAAGCGATTCCTGGAAGCCACCATAATAGCGTGTGAAGCGGCTATCCGCTTTGGTCAGAGGTTTGCCGAAAAGGCCCTGGAGCTGGCTAAGCAAGAAGAGGATGAAGATAGGAAAAAGGAATTAGAAGAAATAGCTAAGGTATGTAGCTGGGTGCCAGCTAATCCGCCCAGGGGATTATATGAGGCCCTGCAATGCTATTGGTTTATCACCCTTATTACCCGGATCCTGGACTTACAAACCCCGGGCTTAGGGGACCGCTTTGACCAGATCATGTTTCCCTTCTATCGGAAAGATAGAGAAGCTGGCCGGTCGAGTCGTGAAGAGGCCCAGGAGTTAGTCGAACACCTCTGGCTCAAGATGAATGAAGAGGGGCAGTTGATCCCCCCGGTGCAGGGGGCTGGTGGTGGCGGGTTGATAACCGCCCGGGTATTGACTATTGGTGGCCAGACCCTTACGGGCGAGGATGCTACTAATGAAATGACTTATATTGCCCTGGATGCCAGCAAGTCCGTAAGGCTCACCCAACCCGCCGTTGCTATCCGCCTCCATCGCAATTCTCCGAAGGAATTTCTGGTGGCCATTACCGATACCTTGAGAAAGATGGCGGGGCTCTTTTCCTTCTTCAATGATGAGATGATGATCCCTTACCTGATGAACCTGGGTATACCCCTGGAGGATGCCCGGGACTATTCCACGGAGGGATGTATGCGCTGGATAATACCGGGTAAGGCCATGGGTATGCGGGCCCTGGGCGGCATGTTTGCCTTGCCCAAGTGTCTGGAATATGCCTTGAACCAGGGCATTGATAAGTTTAGTGGCAAACAGATCGGCTATCCTACCCCAGACCCAAGGAGCTTTTCTTCTATCGAAGATGTCATCGGGGCCCATCTTAACCAGGTGCGGTTCTTTACCGAGAAATTGGTTGCCATCTATAACCTGGTAGATGTGTTGGATGGAGAGTATCTACCGCAACCATTCTTATCATCCCTGTTGGATGGCTGCCTGGAGCGGGGGCAGGACTGTCGGCATTACAAATACTTCCCCAATACCATTATCCAGCCCGTAGGGCAGGTTACAGTGGTTAATTCGCTGGTAGCGCTCAAGAAGCTGGTATTTGAAGACAAGAAGGTCGCGATGGCAGAGCTGCTGGAGGCCATGAAAACCAATTGGGAAGGTAAAGATGCCTTGCGCCAGATGTGCCTCAATGCCCCAAAATTTGGTAATGATGACGATTATGTGGATCGCTTTGCCGCTGATCTCTACCTGCGGACTACCGGGGTCATCAGGGGCTTTAAGAATATTTGGGGCGGCCCGTTCCTCGAGGATGGGACGGGTGGTGCTAGTTACTATTCCTACAGTGGTCTTACTGGAGCTACACCAGATGGCCGCAAAGATCGCAGTCTGTTTAATGATGGCACGGTATCACCGGCTATAGGTACCGATAAGCGGGGGCCTACCGCGGTACTGCAGTCAGTGGCCAGGATAGACCATACCCATACCTTTACTCATCTGCTGAATCAGAAGATTCTACCCCAGTACCTTAGCCCGGAGCACCAGGATACCTTTCTTAGCTATCTGCGTACCTGGGTAAATATGGGTATTCATCATATCCAGTTCAATATCCTCGATCGCCAGATCTTTTTGGACGCCCAGCAACATCCAGAAAACTATGCTGATCTAATAGTGCGGGTAGCAGGCTTTAGCGCTTACTACGTGGATATGGAAAGAGAGGTCCAAGACCAGATCATTGCCCGCACTGAACAGGCCCTGGCATAAATCTAGTAGAAGGTTCAGAAAATAAAATCCTTGGTAACTCTTTAGTCACGAAAAGACACGAAGGAATCCCAAAAGTAGGGACGGAGTATTGCTATGTCCTTACAAAGGCTTTTGCTACATGTTCCTTTATGGAGAAGTGGGAAAGTATAGTAGAAAAGCTTACTTGCCTTTATCTCTTTTCCAGCTATTCTTTTTACAAAGTGTAGTTTTTGCAAGCCAGTTTTCAGGTATTGTGGTTGATGTGAAAGGGCAGCCGATTAGCAACGCAGTTGTTCGCCTTCAGGGAACTTCATTTTTAACTTTAACTGATCAAAAAGGTCATTTTAACATAGTTATTGATGAGGTTATCAGTTCAAAATATATCACTGCCTGGAAGTCTGGCTTTTATAATGGCGGGCAACCTGTTTCCAGGGAAAACAAAGAGTATCGTATAATATTAATATCTATCCCGTTGAGTGATAACCAGAAATATAAATGGCTTCCACCCTCACATGATCAAATGCCTAGGCCAATTGACAGCACAGTAGAAGTTAAACCCTGCCAGGTATGCCACCCGGTGCTTACGGAGCAATGGAGAAACAGCGCTCACGCCGGTTCTGCAATAAATCCCCTATTTTTGGCCTTTTTTAATGGAACTGATGCTTACGGGGGAAAAGGTATTGGGCTAGGCTATAAGCTGGACTTTCCAAATTCCAATGGGAATTGTACTACCTGTCATGTGCCGGCCTTAGCTCTAGATAACCCATTTAGTGCTGATCCCAATGAGGCCCAAGGAGTTGTAAAAGAAGGGATTTTTTGCGATATTTGTCATAAGATTAACGGTGTTAATATTGACCAGACGGGCGGATATCCTGGAATTCTATCCATTAAATTACAACGGCCAGCCGATGGACATCAGACTTTTTATGGGCCGTATGATGATGTCTTTCCGGGTGATGATAGTTACCACCCTTTATATAAAAATAGCCAGTACTGCGCACCTTGTCACAACGGGAAATTTTGGAATGTCTTGACTTATTCAGAGTTTCAGGAGTGGGCTGAAAGTTCTTATGCCAAAGAGAATATTCATTGCCAGGATTGCCATATGAAACCCGATGGCAAAATGACCCGCTTTGCTTTAGAAAAAGAAGGCGGGGTTTTGCGTGATCCGGTGACAATTCCTTCTCATCTGTTTTTTGGTGTCAGAGATAGGGTCTTTATGATGGAGGCGATTGACCTTATCACCCAGGCCAATTTGGCAGGGGATACATTGAAGGTATGTGTAACGGTTAAAAATGTTAAAGCAGGCCATCATTACCCCACAGGGAATCCCATGCGTAATATGTTGCTGCTGGTGGATGTTGTTGATGGAGATGGGAGCAGTTTATTGATGAACAAAGGTGAACGGGTGCCGGTATGGGGTGGAGTTGGAACGGTAGAAGAGGGGAACTATGCAGGCTTGCCTGGCAAAGGATTTGCTAAGGTGTTGAAAGATCTATTGCCCTATCCTGATGGGCGAAGGAAGCGGCACTTTCAAAATGAATATCCAGCCCCCCATTGGCGTCCCACGCTTGTAGAATCTGATGATAGGATTCCTGCCAATCAGTCTGATGTTTCAAACTATCAGTTTCATGTTCCCAAAACCCTATCTAGATCACTCCACATAACTACCAGATTGCTCTATCGCAGGGTGTATAAAAATTTGTTAGACGCTAAGGGCTTAAAAATACCCGATATAGAAATTGCTCGAAAAAACTTAATAATCAAGAGGTAATCAGGATGAATCAGACAAGGGGCTTAAGGCATAAAAAGAATATATTAAAGCTGAGAAGGTTACTACTTCTTTTGTCCTTTATTGCTCTATTACTATTTTTATGTACAGATGAAACTGCTTCCCAGACTTCATGGGTGAGTACTGGTGGACCATTAGGAGGGTTGGGATATGATGTTCGTATAAACCCTGCTAACAAAAGTATCATGTATGTTACAGACAATTATGCAGGGGTAGCCAAGAGCATCAACGCCGGACAGACCTGGTATCAAGCCAATTCTGGTATCTCTATAAAGGGTGGCCCCTCAGGAGATGCTGTCAATATTTTCAGCTTGACCATAGACCCTAATAATCATGATGTTATTTGGGCAGGAACGAATGGAGAGGGATCAGCTTTTGGGGTTTTCAAAAGTACAGACGGTGGGACCACATGGACATTAAAAACCAATGGTATTACACTAGGTGACGACATCGGGATAGTTTTCCGGGGATTTACTATCCAGCAAGATAACTCAAATGTAGTTTATGCTCAGGCCGAAATACCAACGGATGTAAATGGATGGGAATTCAACCGGGTAAAAGGACGGGTATATAAAACGACAGATGGTGGAGAATCCTGGAGCCTGATCTGGCAAGGAGACAACCTGGCCAGATATCTAATAATCAACCCCACCAACCCCGATATTCTATACCTATCCACCGGTATCTTTGATCGAGAGGCATATAACTCTGACTGTACAAATAGTCTCCCTGGTGGTGTAGGTGTTTTAAAAAGCACTGATGGGGGGGGAACCTGGACCCCGATTAATAATGGATTTACTGATCTGTATGTTGGAAGCCTGAGAATGCATCCGACTAACCCGCAGATTCTCTTTGCCGCCACAGGGAATAATGCATGCTCGGGACAGTACACGGGTAACCCTGTTAGTGGATTATTTAAAACAGCCGATGGAGGTGCCTTCTGGACCAAGGTAATCACAAACGATATCATGACAACGGTGAATTTCAGCCCCTCGAATCCAAATATCGTTTACGCTGGAAGCGCAAGGGCATTCTATCGAAGTAACAATGGAGGGTTAACCTGGAGCAGTTTTTCTAAGCCTGGAGATGCTGACTGGGGGCCGCCAGGGGTTAGAGCCGGGGTCCCAATTGATATAATTGTTGATCCTGTCAACTCTGACGTCTTATATGCCAATAATTATGGTGGCGGTGTTTTCCGTTCCACAGATGGGTCGGAAACCTGGAAAGATTGGAGTAAGGGTTACTCTGGAGCGGAAATTCACGACCTCTGTATCCCTGCCAGTAATTCCTCCACCGTTTATGCAATCGGGAGGAGCGGTCCCTTTGTAAGCTCTAATTATGGAGGAGATTGGATCGGCATTGGTAACGGCGATGCAAATTTCGCCGAATGGTATTCGGTTGCTGTTAAGCCCACGAACTCCAACCTGGTTTTGATAGCTGATGAGCATCAAGGCGTTATTTTACGCAGTGCTAATGGGGGAAAAGATTTTATTACGGTATTCAGGCATCCAGAAACTAACCCCAGCGATCCAAATAGGCGCCAGGGATTTAAAACCATGATATTTGCTCCTTCCGCCCCTGATGTGGCTTATGCGGGCCTGGCCAAGGATCGCTCTACCTTTATTTCTTCTCCTTCTATCGGAACAGTCATCTATAAATCTAATGATGCTGGTGCTACATTTTCCCCGATGGCCTCTATTATTGATGGCCACAATGTGAACGGATTAGTGGTTGATCCTAATAATTCCACCATCGTTTATGCAGCTACGACAAATGGTGTCTATAAAACCACAAATGGGGCAATAAGCTGGGTACATCTGGATAGCCTTGGTACCAGGCATATCGAAGCCCTGGTTATTCAGCCACAACAACCAGATTATCTGATTGCCGGTGAATTGTTTGGGGGGATATGGATAAGTAAGGACGGTGGTACATCCTGGACAGGTCCGCACAACAGCGGTTTCAATTCTAGTAATCCATATATTTCTGCCCTGGTCATTGATCCTAAAAATACTGATATTATCTATGCGGGAGATCTATATTCTGGTGTTTATCAATCCCTGAATAAGGGGAATACCTGGTCACCATTTCCAGATTCGAAGATGTCGGGATTGATGGTACGTGCAGTCAAAGACATTGCCATAAACGATCGGGTAATCTATGTTGCTACCCAAGGAGGCGGAGTCTTTAGATACGGAGGAGGCACAGGCATTGATAATCCTGTTCCTGCTATAAGTGCAAATGGCTCAGATGATCCAAGTACCATAGGCACAAATGATGTCCTTTCAGTTAAGGTTAGCCTTGATGCCCGGGGCAATGCAGGTGAAAATGCTGATTGGTGGTTAGTAATGGATACACCGTCGGGACTGAAATACTACGAGATACAGGGAGGCTGGCTACCTGGCTTTTCTGTCACATATCAGGGCCCTTTAATTGATCTGACTACTCCTGTTGAACTCTTGCTGACAGGACTACCTCAAGGTACATATACCTTCTATTTCGGAGTTGATATGACTATGAACGGCACCCCGGATTTTGACCGGTTGTATTATGACAGCGTGCTGGTAAACATTATAAAATAAAAGTAACCGTTCACAAATAAAAAAATCTGCCAATAGTTT
>Ga0156295_1067_pt1 | contig 13098 bp, 10 predicted proteins | sample RifCSPlowO2_12_FD_107943 | JGI IMG/M metagenome (GOLD analysis project Ga0156295, IMG submission 107943) | Nitrospinae bacterium RIFCSPLOWO2_12_FULL_45_22 | reverse complement strand
GCCTTCAATAACGAGGTCTATGCCACCATTGATACCAGTGGCCGGCTGGTCCTGACGGATAAGTATACCGGTGACAGCAATATATCCCTTAGTCTGACCGAGAATGCCGGTTCCTTAGACTTTGGTACCATGAGTGTGACTACCCAGGGGCGTTCCGCCATGTCTATCACTGCCTCTGCCAGCGGCAACTACCTGAAGATTACCCATAACATTTACGGTGATAGCAATGGCTTCACGATCTCTCAGACGGCCAACTATACTGGTATCACTAACGGGAGCTATGCCGGGGTAGATGTAGCCGGTACGATCAATGGAGAGACTGTGACCGGTAGTGGTCAGATACTTACCGGTAATAGTGACCAACCCAATATTGCGGGGTTATCCATTAGCTATAGTGGCACCAGTACCGGATCCATGGGTAACATAACCTTGACCTTCGGTGTAGCGGAACAACTGGATAACCGCCTAAAATTTATCACTGATCCCATAGATGGCTATGTCACCACCAGGATGGATGGCCTGCAAGATAATATTGATTATCTGCAAGACCGGATGGATGAGATGGAGAAGCGGCTGGAGGGCCGTACTGATACCTTATATAACCAATATATTGCCATGGAGAGTGCCCTGGCCCGGATGCAAAGCATCAGTAACTGGCTCTCCCAGCAGTTAGGTTCCTTGAATAATATGTGGAGATAAGGCCACGGTCATTAGGTCATTAGGTTATTACGCTATTGGGTGATTCAATTACCCAATTACCTAATCACGTAATCACCTATTACGGAGAGAGGAGGAAGGTATGCAGCAAAATGTTTCTAGCTTCTATCAGGAGAACCAGATCCGGACAGCGGATCAAGGTAGATTAATCGTTATGCTCTATGAGCGGGCGATCTTCTCTTTGAAGCAAGCCCAGGAAAAGATCGTAGCCGGGGATTATTATCAAAGGAACCAACTGATCCTGAAGGCCCAAAACATCATCCTGGAATTGATGAACACTTTAAACTTTGAGGCAGGGAAGATAGCCTATTCATTGCAGAGCCTCTATAACTATATGATCCGCCGCCTCATCCTGGCTGACCAGACTTCTGACCAACAAATTATTCAGGAGGTAATAAAAATATTAAGTGAACTAAAAGAGGCCTGGGAAACTATAGCCCTTCAACCCAACAACATATCCAGCAGCCGGACAATGGACAGGATGAGGGTAGGAGTTGCAGTGAGGTAATTATTTCCCCTAATAAAATTATCGCGGTATACCGATGAATATAGTAGGAGAGAAAATTACTCAACAAATGGAGAGTTATTTAGAAGAGAAATTAGCCTGCTTTAATGCTTTGTTAGACCTTACCCGAGAACAGGTAAGTATAACTAAAGAAGAACATATAAATCTGAAAAGCCTGGAGCTTATTCTGCAGCAGAAAGAAGACCGGTTGGCCAGGATAAAGGAAATTGATCACTTGCTAAAGAGGAAGGGCCTGAGCGAGTCTTCGGCTATTAATAAAGAGAAGACCGTTCCCCTGGTCCAAATAATGAAAGAGATGGTCTCCCTGGAAGAAGTCAGTTACCAAAGCCTCTTCCACAGCCAATTATCATTGAGGGAAGAGCTGGTTGATCATCATAGAAAAAAGGGATTGAGGAAGCTATATATAAATCGGGTAGCTCAGACTGCTGCTCCTAAGTTCATGGAAAGGGAAATATGATGCCGAGGGAGCTTTTGAGTAAAGGGTATGTCAATATACTGATAGTTGATGATGATAAAAAATCTGTCGAATTCCTTTCCCAACTTTTAGATAAAGAGGGCAGAAAGATTGAAACCGCGGAGGAGGGGCTGGGAGCTATAAAAAAGCTGGAGGAGAAGGATTTTGACCTGGTCATTACTGATCTTAAAATGCCCGGGGCCAGCGGCATCGAGGTATTAAAAACTGCCCGGAAGATTAATCCCAAGGTTTTAGTAATAGTCATCACTGGTTTCGCCACATTAAATACTGCCCTGGAGGCCATTGAGGCGGGGGCATATAGCTATCTGACCAAACCGTTCAAATTAGATGAGATAGAAATCCTGGTAAACAACGCTACCGAAAACATCCAGTTGATAAGAGAAAATGAAGGCCTGTTGGCGGCGCTAAAGGCGGTGTATGGCGAACTAGAAACCCTTAAAACAACCAAAAAAGAACTAGAACAGAAACTACAACTCGTAAATAAAAAGATGGAGAAGAGCCAACTAGAGATAAATGAGCGATCATCGTCGCTCTATTTATTCCCAAGGAATATCCTCCCGTTTCACTATACTAACCCGTATAGAGAGGACAAGACAAGGATTCTGGACGAAATAAAGAAGCTGGCTGAGTTACGCGAGGAAGGGATTATCGCAGAAGAGGAATTTATGCTTTATAAAAAGAGATTATTATCCAAAATATAGTTAGAATGCAGAATTCAGTAGTCAGGAGTCAGAATAAAAGCTGCTCTGCCATTCTGAATTCTGAATTCTAACTTCTGAATTCATCATTTAGAATGGGGTTACATCATGAGTATCTCGCTCAGTCAGATCCATTCGGTACTCAAAACCTATAACAGGCAACTGAAGCTGGAAAAGACTAATAACCCTACCAGGAAGGAGGATTATTCCTCAGAGGTTATAGATAATGTCACTATATCTTCAGAAGCCAAGAAGAGGCAACTTATCGAACAGATTCTCTCTCAAGCTGTAGAGCGGTTCACGCTTAAAGAGCAGAAACCAGTTTTTGCAGATGAACTGCCACAGTAAAAGGATAACCATTCAACCAGGCACAAAGACCAGTAAGCGGTGAAGAGTGAGCAGTGAGCTCACTTTTAACTTGATAGTATAGGAATTTTCATTTTATTAATGCGGTTTTGTGGTAGTCGCAGGCTTTAGCCTGCGTTAATTTAAAGTCGGTCACTATAAGATAGAGAGAAAAATGAACAGATCCCAGAAAAATATCCTAATAGTAGATGATGATGCAGATATGAGGTTCTTATTAAAGGACTTTCTGAGGGACATGAATTACCGGATACAAGAAGCCCAGAATGGCAATGAGGCCCTGACCTTACTCAGGAATAATGGCCAGCTTGACTTGATCTTGCTAGATATTCGACTACCCGATATTACTGGCATAGATTTATTACCAGAAATACTGAGGCTGGACCCCTCGGTGCCAGTAGCAATGATAACTGGATATCCTGGAGTCGAAATAGCTATTGAGGCCATGAAAAAAGGGGCGGCCGATTTTATTGTAAAACCTTTCAAATTAGACCAACTTAATCTCACCATAAACAAACTGCTAAACAAAAGGAATAATGGCAGTTTAGCAGGAAAGACAGAAGCGAATAGGAAATTTGAAGAGGTAAGCCAGCAACTAAATAAAAAGATAAAGGAGCTAAACATCCTCTACTCAATAACTGATATGATGAACTCTATTAAGGATATAGAGGAATTATTTGATAAGCTAGTCGAGTTAGCTTGCGAGATTGTAAACTCCAGAAAGGCATATTTTATGGTCTTTGATAGAGATTCCGGCGAAATTGAAATAAAGTCAGCCAGGGGGTTGGGGCAAGAAATAGCTCAAAAAACTCGATTTACACTGCCGGCGAATATTATGGATGAAGTGGTCAATATAGCACAACCTCTTTTAATAGAAAACCCAGAAAAATATCCGCTCCCCTCCTTCCTCACGGGAAAATCAGTGGTCTCAGTACCCCTATCCATAAAGGATAGGCCTTTTGGTATCCTCAATGTAATAGATAAGTTGGATGATACCCCCTTTTCCCAGGAAGAAGTGTTTCTGCTCCATACGCTGGTACAAAAGGCGGCTTTAAATATAGAGAATAGCTTTCTATACGAAAGGATATTTCAGAATATTGGTGAAACCCTAAGGGTATTGGTGCAGGTATTAGAGGCCAAAGACCCTTATACTAAAGCCCATTCTCAACGGGTTACCGAGCTATCCCTTGGTATTGCTGACGAGTTGAGATGCTCACAAGAAGATAAAGATACTATAAAATTTGCTGGTTATCTCCATGATATTGGTAAGGTAGGGGTCCGAGACTCTATCCTGATGAAACCAGGAAGACTAACTCCGGAAGAATATGAGATTATCAAGACCCACCCTATCATTGGGGAAAAGATCCTCCTCCCCTTAGGGCTCCTGCCCCAGGAAAGAACCCTTATCCGCCATCATCATGAGCGGTGGGATGGGAAAGGGTACCCTGATGGGTTAGCTGGGGATCAGATCCCTTATTTAGCCCTTGTCCTGGCGGTAGCAGATGTTTATGATGCTATTACTTCTGACCGGCCTTATCGGTCAGCAAAATCATCCGCAGAGGCCCTGAGGGAACTAGAGGCAGAGAGTGGAACCCATTTCAATAAAGATATAGTAAAAGCCTTTAACCAGTGGATAAGGAGGACATCTTATTGAACAATCAGGGCATAGGCCAGCAACAAAGGAGGGAGTTTGTCCGCATTGAGGTATCATTACCGGTTCAGTGCAGGAAGATAAGGGAAGAAGACCTGCCAGAAAGACAAGAAGAGTTAGCTCTACGCCCCAGTAGTCTGGAAGGGATGGGCTGGAATACTGCTCGTATAGCCGATAAAAAAAGGGATAATGTGGATAGTGAAGGGGATTTTAATCTTTTGTCCCTCCGTCTCCTATGGGAGATTAGTAACAAATTAAACCGATTGATTGATATATTAGAGCATAATGATCTCCGTGATCTGGAAAAATGGGAAGCCAGATCCCTTGACTTGAGTGGTTCCGGAATACGTATTAGCTCCCCCAGGGAGATAAACGTGGATGAGTATTTACAACTGGAAATGGATATTCCTTTACTCCCTATAGCAGTTGTTGCCTGTATTGGGAAGGTAGTCTGGACAAAAAGCATTACGGGTAAAGATTCGGTCAGATGGGAGGCCGGGTTGAAATTTGTGGCTATTAATGAAGATGACCGGGAAGAGATAATCCGCTTTATCTTCCAACAGCAAAGGATGCTCCTGCGGGCCCGGTTACCCCATGGGTGCCAGGTCTAATAATTCCTCTCCCTGCCTTTTTTTTGCTTTTTCTACTACTTCTGTTATTATTAAATGAACATTTACCCAGGTAAGCTTTATCTGCCACCAAGGCACAAAGACCCCTAAACCGTGAGCAGTGAGGAGTAAAGAGTGAGCCGAGAGTTGTTAACTCCTTACTGCTCACTCCTCGCGCTTCACGGCTTGTTCCCTGGTGGCTGAACGGTTGCAAAAATATTATGGGTTATCTACGTGCGGTTATAGAAAATATGGTGGGGTATGTCCCGGGTGAACAGCCGTCCTCTAAAGATATTTATATCAAACTCAATACCAATGAGAACCCCTACCCACCATCCCCAAGGGTTATCCAAACCCTAAAAGATGAAATTAATTCCTCTTTACGGCTCTATCCAGACCCTTTAGCAAACCCCTTGCGAGATAAGGCAGCCAAGGTGTATGGCCTACAACGAGAAAACCTTTTAGCCGGTAATGGCTCTGACGAACTCCTCTCGATTATTGTCCGGGCCTTTATAGGCAAAGGAGACCTTGTGGTATATCCCACTCCTACCTATACCCTTTATGATACTTTAATAGATATCCAGGAAGGCATTAAAGAGACCGTAGAATACCCGGAGGATTATTCCTTACCCTCAGAGATCGGTAAAAAAGAGGCCCGATTAACCTTTTTAGCTAACCCTAATTCACCCTCCGGTACCTGTATCCCGGTAACCGAGATAGAGGGATTAGCCGCTAAGCTAAAGGGGGTATTGGTAGTAGATGAGGCTTATGGTGACTTTGGGCAGGCTAGCGCTATCCCCCTAATAAAAAAATATAATAATCTCATTATCCTCAGGAGCTTTTCTAAGTCCTTTTCACTGGCAGGTTTACGCATAGGGCTGGCCTTTGCCGATGAAGAGATTATTAATGGTTTGCTCAAGGTTAAAGACTCTTATAACCTCAACCGGTTAAGCATTGCCGCTGCGATAGCGGCCCTGGATGACCTGGGATGGATGCAGCAAAATATAGGCCGTATCGTCCAGACCAGAAAAAAGGTTACCCTCGCCCTTACAAAGTTAGGCTTTTATGTATTCCCTTCAGAAAGCAACTTTATCCTGGCCCGGCTACCCGGCCAGGATTTATTCTCCCTTTATGAATGGTTAAAAAGCCAGGGCATCCTGGTGCGATACTTCACTCAGCCTCGGCTGCAGGATTGTATCAGGATAACCATCGGCACCGAAGCTGAGATGGCCCAGTTGATAGAAAAGCTAGAAAAGATGCTCCCAATATAGGGTTCGAGGATTCAGGGGTTCAAGTGTTTGTTTTCGTTTGTAACTTTTTAACATTTCACTCGAACCCTTGATTCCTTGACTCCTTTATGGGAAATTATCAGATAATTAGCATGGCATCACCATAGCTGTAAAAGCGGTATCTTTCTTTTATCGCTGCTTGATAAGCCTTAAGGATCAATTCCTTACCAGCAAAGGCAAAAACCAGGGCCAGGAGTGTAGAGCCAGGTAGATGGAAATTGGTTACCAGACTATCCACAACCTTAAAGCAGTATCCCGGATACATGAACAAGTCGGTCCAGCCTTCTAAGGGTCTCGGTTGGTAAGGTGAGCCAAATATGGTCTCCAATGCCCTGGTAACACTAGTCCCTACTGCTACTATCCGCCTGCCATCTTCTTTAGCGCGGGTTATTATATCGGCTGTCTCGGGTTCTATTATGTAATATTCAGGCTCCATTGGGTGTTCTCCTACTACCCTGCTTTTTATCGGCCGGAAGGTGCCGGGACCTATATGCAGGGTGAGAGAGAGTATTTGGACACCTTGCTCTTTAATCCTTTCCAATAACCTTTCAGTAAAATGTAATCCCGCGGTAGGGGCTGCTATTGCCCCTTCTATCCTGGCATAGACCGTTTGGTACCTTACCTGGTCTAGTTCCAGGGGATGATGAGAGTCTCGTTTGATGTAGGGTGGTATTGGCACCATGCCATATTGTTTCAGCTTGGCCTCCAGGTATCCGTTAGCAAAAAACTCTATCACCCTCTTCCCCGGACCACAAACCGCGGTCACTACCCCCTTCAAGTCGCCCTTGCCAAAGATGATCTGGGTATTTATAGGGGCTTTTTTGCCTGGTTTTACTAAGGCTTCCCAGGAGCGAGGGGCAACCTCCTTCACCAGTAATACCTCTATTTTCCTATGGGTATTAACTTTACACCCTATGAGGCGGGCCGGGATAACCCTGGTATCATTCAGCACCAATAAGTCCCCTGACTGGAGATAATTTGGTAGACTATCGAACCGGCTATGCCCCCATGACTTACCCTTTCGGTCAAGGATCATGAGCCGGGAGGCCTCCCGCTCCTCAGCCGGGTATTGGGCAATAAATTCTTCTGGTAGAGAATAATACAGCTCTTTGGTTTCCATCTTTTCCAAACAAAGACTTAACCACCAATGACACGAATAGACGAATTGCACGAATAATTAAAACAACACCATACGACCTCAAACCTTTAGCCTTGATTGTAACCTTATTTTATTCGTGTAGAGGATGCCGGAAGTATTCAGTAAACCACGAGATTAACACGAGATTATCACAAGATTTTCCTCCTAATCCCTAAACTCTCCTTGCCAAAATTTAGTAGCAAACCAACCCTTTTCCTGGTAGCCTTCAAATAATTTAAAAGTTGTGCCCGGGGTGCACCCCGCCATTTCCCTTCATTATCTTGTGTAAATCTTGTGAAATCTTGTGGTTTCATTAAACGGGGTTCAGTGAGTATTTACAGGATGCCTTAATCTGTAATGCATTATATTGCCTCTCAAAGTCCTGTCAAGTAGATGAGAGACCATCTTGCCATCCAGGCGGCTTGACGTAGGATAGAGGAGAAAGGTATAATAATAAACGAAGTGATAGCTAGACAAAAAACGACTCTTTTTGAGCTGGGTAGAGCCTAGCCGATAATTTGCATGGTAAAAATCCTCAAGATTGATCCATCCTCCCCCAATAAAGAGTTAGTAGAGGAGATTGTGGCAGCCATTCTAGCGGGGGGATTAGTAGTCATTCCCACTGATACCTTATATGGAATAGCGGTAAACAGTCTAGATGAAAGAGCAATCAAAAGGGTTTATCGGATAAAAAAAAGGGATTTCGCTAAACCTATATTGCTCCTTATACATGACAAGGAGCAGTTGAAAGGACGGGTAAAGACTATACCAGAAGCAGGAGAAAGGCTCATCAGGATTTTTTGGCCCGGGCCCCTTACTTTGATCTTTGAAGCTGCAAATAACCTCCCGCCTTCGTTACTGGGTAATACTTCAAAAATAGCCTTCAGGCAACCCAAAAACCCCTTCCTTGATCTATTGCTTAAAGAGACAAAGGTGCCCTTAACCGGCACCAGCGCTAATATATCTGGCCAGCCCGACCTGATGAGTGTCAAGGAAATAGAAACTTTCCTGGGAGACGGGATAGACCTCATAGTAGATGGAGGGGTGTGTGGGACAGACAGGGCTTCTTCCATCGTTGATGTAACTACCTTACCCCCTACCCTAATCCGGGAAGGGCAGCTCAGTCGCCGGGCCTTAGAGGTAGTGTTAGGAGAGCAACTTGCCTAAGCGAAAAGATATCAGGAAGATATTGCTAATAGGCTCTGGACCCATTGTCATTGGCCAGGCATGCGAATTTGACTATTCTGGCACCCAGGCCTGTAAGGCATTGAGAGAAGAGGGTTATCAAGTAGTATTGATCAATAGCAATCCCGCTACTATCATGACTGATCCCGAGATGGCCGATCGTACTTACATCGAGCCGATTACTCCGGAGATAGTCGAGAAGATCATTGCCCGGGAGCGCCCTGAGGCCCTACTCCCTACCCTGGGAGGCCAGACGGGGTTAAACATTGCTGTTACCCTGGCGGAAACCGGTGTCCTGGACAAATATGGTGTAGAGCTGATAGGGGCAAAACTTGAGGCGATAAAAAAGGCTGAGGATAGGAACCTGTTCAAAAAGGCCATGCAAGCCATTAACCTGGAAATCCCTGAGAGCGGCTATGCCAGCTCAGAGAAAGAAGCCCGGCAAATCCTGGAAGAAGTGGGTTTTCCCAATATTATTCGGCCCTCCTTTACCTTAGGCGGTACGGGCGGCAATATCGCTTACAACATAGAAGAATTTAGCGCCTATGTAGAATGGGGCTTGAATACCAGTCCGGTTGGGCAGATACTGATTGAAGAGTCAGTTATTGGCTGGAAGGAATATGAACTGGAAGTGATGCGGGATTTAAAAGATAATGTGGTCATTATCTGCTCCATAGAAAATTTTGACCCTATGGGCATTCATACGGGTGACAGCATCACGGTGGCGCCGGCGCAAACCCTTACCGACAAAGAATACCAACTGATGCGTGATGCTGCTATCGCCATTATCCGAGAAATTGGCGTAGAGACCGGTGGTTCCAATATACAATTTGCGGTCAACCCCAAAAATGGCCAGATGGTAGTAATAGAGATGAATCCCCGGGTATCGCGCAGCTCGGCCCTGGCTTCCAAGGCCACGGGCTTTCCTATTGCCAAGATTGCCGCTAAATTAGCGGTTGGCTATACCCTGGATGAGATACCTAACGATATAACCCGTGAGACCCCGGCTTCTTTCGAACCTACCATTGACTATTGTGTAGTGAAGTTCCCCCGCTTTGCCTTTGAAAAATTCCCCCAGGCCGACCAGACCCTTACTACCCAAATGAAATCGGTAGGTGAGGTGATGGCTATCGGTCGTACTTTTAAGGAGGCCCTCCAAAAGGCCATCCGCTCACTGGAGATTGATAGATACGGGTTGGAAGAAATGAACAGGTCTCACAGAGAGGCAAAGGATAAGATTCCTCGCTTCCCCTTCGCGGAGCCTGCCCTGAGGCCTGTTCAGGGCCGAAGGGCTCGGGATGACATAGAAGAGATAATACAGGAAAAGTTGAAATTACCTACTTGGGAGAGGGTCTGGGATATTGCTCAGGCCTTGCGGCTAGGTTGGACGGTAGAAGAGATTTATGAACTTACCAGGATTGATCCCTGGTTTTTGTCTAATATACAGGAGATAGTAGCCCTGGAGGAAGAATTAAAGACTGCCGGAGCCAGCTCCGGGCCACTATTGCGTAAGGCCAAAGAATATGGCTTTTCCGATCGCGGGCTAGCACAAATCTGGAATACTTCGGAAGCTAGGGTAAGAAGATTGCGGAAAGAGGGCGGGATAAGGGTTACCTTCAAACGGGTTGATACCTGTGCGGCCGAGTTTGAGGCTTATACGCCATACCTCTATTCTACATATGAGCGGGAGTGTGAAGCCCAACCCACCAGGCAAAAAAAGATCGTTATCTTAGGTAGTGGCCCTAACCGCATCGGCCAGGGGATAGAGTTTGATTATTGCTGTGTCCATGCTGCTTATGCCTTGAAAGAGATCGGCTATGAATCTATCATGGTGAACTGCAACCCAGAGACCGTTAGTACGGATTATGACACCTCTGACCGGCTCTATTTTGAGCCATTAACCTTAGAAGATGTCTTGAATATCGTAGAGGTAGAAGAGCCCGATGGGGTGATAGTCCAGTTTGGCGGCCAAACACCACTAAAGCTGGCTGTCCCACTAGAAAAGGCTGGGGTTAAGATCATAGGCACCTCACCGGATAGCATAGACCGGGCAGAAGACCGGGAGAGATTCAGGCAACTACTAAATAAACTAGGACTCCAACAACCAGTAAGCGGCACTGCGTTATCTTTTCAAGAGGCTAAAAAGATCACCCAACAGATCGGCTATCCGGTACTGGTAAGGCCATCCTATGTCCTGGGGGGTAGGGCTATGGAGGTGGTCTATGATGAATCCAGTCTGGAGGAATATATAACTAAGGCCATGACCGCCTCGCCTGAGCACCCGGTCCTGATAGATAAGTTTCTGGAAGACGCTATCGAGATTGATGTTGATGCTATTGCTGATGGTCATGACGTAGTCATTGGCGGGATAATGGAGCATATTGAAGAGGCTGGTATCCATTCCGGGGACAGTTCTTGTTCATTGCCCCCGTATTCCCTTGCCCCTTCCCTGATCGAGACCATCAAAGAACATACTTATCGGTTGGCTAAAGAGTTGCAGGTAGTAGGATTAATCAATATACAACTGGCTATCCAGGGGGATAGCATCTATATCCTCGAGGTTAACCCCCGGGCTTCTCGTACCATACCTTTTGTCAGTAAGGCCATCGGTGTGCCCCTGGCTAAGCTAGCTACTAAGGTTATGGTAGGTAAATCTTTAAGCGAGTTAGGATTTACGCAGGAAAGGATAGTCAGGCATATGGCAGTCAAAGAAGCAGTGTTCCCCTTTATCAAATTCCCTGGGGTAGATAGTATCCTGGGGCCGGAAATGAAGTCTACCGGAGAAGTCATGGGGATAGATAGCGCTTTTGGCAAGGCCTTTGCTAAGTCTCAATTAAGTACCGATGGTGGACTGCCCAGAAAGGGCAAGGTCTTTATCAGTGTTAGGGATAAGGACAAGCCGGCTGTGCTAAAGATTGCCCGCGAACTGGTACAATTGGGCTTTCAGTTGCTAGCTACCCGCGGCACGGGCGAGTATTTAAGAGGTGCTGGTTTAGCCGTAGAGAGCGTGCTTAAATATAAAGAAGGTCGGCCCCATATCGTGGATCATATAAAGAATGGTGAAGTAGCTCTGGTTATTAATACTCCCGAAGGGAAAGCCTCCCAGCACGACTCTTATTATATTCGCCGTAATGCCCTGGTTTATAATCTGCCTTATTACACTACGATAGCAGGGGCTTGGGCAGCCACTCAAGGGATCAAGGCTATACTCGAGGGACAACTCGAAGTCCTCTCGCTCCAGGAATACCACCTGGCTAGCCTAACCACTAATGAAAAATAAAAAGTGTCAAAACGCAAATTGCAAAATTAGCAATAAGCAATGAATGAAGCTAAAATTATTAAGAATAAAGTGGATAATCTTACTGAGCGTTTGATTGATTTTGCGATTAGGATTATTAAACTTGTAAATACTCTACCAAAGACAAGCATAAGCAAACATATTGGGGGACAACTTATACGGTCTGGAACGTCTCCCGGAGCTAATTACGAAGAAGCTTGTGGGGCTGAATCCCGATCAGATTTTACGCACAAATTAAGTATTGTGCTAAAAGAGCTTAAAGAATCACGTTATTGGCTACGGGTTATCCACAGGACCGGCATCGTGGCACCTAAGCGTATTGAACCACTCCTTCAGGAGTGCGAAGAATTATGTGCTATCATTGCAAAAAGTATTCTTACCGCAAAGGGAAAGAATTGATTTTACAATGCTAATTGCTAATTTTGCATTTTACATTGAGTAGTTACGGGAGGGGAAGAGCTGATATGAAAGAATCTTTATCGGTAATTACCAGGCCAGAAGTTAAAAATTATCCGATAACTGATAACCTGGAGGAGCTACTAGGCGTTCTTCCGGGAGAGATAAAGAATGGACTGGAGCGGGAGGATGATCCGGAAGACCTATTAGAGATTGTAGTAGACCTGGGCCGGTTACCGGAAGCCCGCTTTCCTAATAGGGTAGTTGCTTTATTAAAGCGGCAGGTTACACCAGAAGACCTGGATTATATAGTGAGTAGAGTGGGAGAATTTGGCAAAGATAATCGGGCCGGGATTGCGCGTACTCTGCATCGAATATCCGCTATCAGGAATCGCCAGGGTAGGATAATTGGCCTTACCTGCCGGATAGGTCGGGCGGTTTATGGTACCCTGGATATTATCAGGGATGTAGTAGAGCGCGGTCAGAGCATACTCCTCCTGGGCCGCCCTGGGGTAGGCAAGACCACTATGTGCCGAGAAGCAGCCCGGGTACTTAGTGAAGAATTCGACAAAAGGGTTGTGGTGGTGGATACCTCTAATGAAATTGCTGGCGATGGAGATATTCCCCATCCGGGTATTGGCCGGGCACGCCGCATGCAAGTTCCCTACCCAGAACTGCAACATGATATAATGATTGAAGCGGTGGAGAATCATATGCCCCAGGTGATTGTTATTGATGAGATTGGCCGGGAGGC